>JAABUK010000076.1_pt1 | contig 225244 bp, 33 predicted proteins | sample 5559141 | NCBI WGS metagenome assembly JAABUK01 (sample SAMN10711869, study PRJNA513367) | rock metagenome | isolation source: Antarctica rocks | place: Antarctica: Victoria Land, Pudding Butte nord | collected 2016-01-03 | reverse complement strand
CCTGAGCGGCCCTGAGCGGCCCTGAGCGGCCCTGAGAATATTAAGCCGGTATTAAGAATCCTAAATAATCCTGAGCGAGCCTGAGCGAGCCTGAGCGGGCCTAAGCGGGCCTGAGAATTCTTACCTAACTCTAAGCTATTTTAGCGCTCGCGAGCGGGCCTGAGCGCTCCGAGCAAACCAGGATTCTCAGAGTCGCTTGCACTTTTATAGATGCGCCTATAATAAGCTTTACGGGTTTAATTACTTTAAACTTAATAATAACGTTATAATTTAATAATTTTATCGTAATCTTAGTACTAAATATTAACGGTATTACGAATCCTTCGCCGAAGATTATAATTTATTTAATATTAATAATATAATTAAGATATTCCTTAGCGTAGTAATCTCTCGCTTTTATAATACCCTATATCTTTAGGCTAGTACCGTTAATACTAGCTAGCTCGCTCTCGTTATTTATAATACTTAATAACGAGTTTAAGGGCCTAAATAGGAAGGAATTATTCGATTTTATTTATATTATACTGATTTCGTAAAACGAGTTAAGTACTATACTATTTATAATAAATTATAATATAATAATCTCGGCTATAATAATTAGCGTAACCGTAGCCGCCGCGGTTAAGGTAACCGCGGCGGTAGAGGTAATAAAGATAATAATAATATTATTAAGGATAATAATAATAATAGGAATAAAGATAAATCGCCCTATAAACGGGCTAAAGCCGATACCGAAGGAAATATAAAATCTTATTATACCTTAACCGGTATTAACTCTAAGGTTTCCTAACTTTAGATATTCGATACCGGTTATACCGTCTATATTACTTATAATCGCTCTATATTTATAAAATATACTAAACTTAAGAGCGCCGATATTATTAGCGGTTTTAGGGGTAGTAGGCTAACGTTATATAATAACGAAATTATTAAATTGTTATACTTAAGCGATAATAGTATTTAGTATCTATAAATTAATAATATTATATACGTTCCTAATAGTGGTTTTAATATTATTTCGTATACTAAACTCTAACGAGTTAATTATACGCTAGGCTTTATTTTAAAAAAGATCTTAATAAGATTTAAAGATATTATTACGACCCTTTAGGAGTATAATCTCTATATTTTATATGTATATAGATAAAGCTAACTCGCTTTATTTACTATAAATATTAAGGCCTTAATCTTATAATACGAGAGACTCGGCCATTTAGGTAAAGATAATATTATATATTTATTCTAAATAACCGATAGAATCGACCTATCTAAAGTTAAAGAGGATAATAATTACGAAATATATAACGTTACTAAAATATACGCGTATTTATATAAACGTCGCCTACGGTAAAGACGATTTAAATACGACGTTATTTATAACGATATTATTAATCTAAGAGCCTATGATTTCGGTTTTATAATTACGTTTATTGATAATAAATATAAATATAACTATTACTACTTTATTCTTTATAAAATAAATATCTTCGGTATATTCCGTAGCTATAAAAGCGCTAAGAAATACGGAGACTATAGGATCCATTACCTCTATATAAATAAAAATCCTATATATACCGATAAGGTATTCGCCGATTACCGTTTCGAATATAATATTATTTAGAGTTATTCTATCCCTAGTAACCCCTAAATAAATAACGTATTAGAGCGTATCGGCTAAATCTTACTTAAGAGGGTATATGGCTTACTAGTTAATAACGGGCTCGATAATAAACTTATCCTAAAATTTATCGCTATAGCGAACTAGCTCCGAAACCGCTCTTTTATATTTATAATAAACATTATACCCTATTAGGCCTCTACTAGTATACGCCCTAATTTATTATATCTACGTAATATCGGTTAGATAAGTATTTATTGGGAACGCTATATTATAGGGGAAAACTAGTATAAATTCACCGATCGTAGTAAAAAGGGTATATTTATCGGCTACGAGGGTAACTATTTTATTAAACTATAGTAGGTAGAAACACTTCTTAATTAATTGTCTATAGAGGATGAGAGCGAATATACGTATAAGACCCTAATACTAAGTATTGCCAAGTATTACTAAGTATCTACTTATTAAATAATCCTGTACTCCTATATTTTAATACTCCTACTCGAACGAAATCCTCTATTAAGAAGTCTCGAAAATAGCCCCGTATTCCCCCTATTTTAGGGTCGTTATAATGGGCTATAAGGGCCGAAACCATAGTTTATAGAGGCTAAATTATAGGCCTAAACCATAATTAATAGAGGCCAAGCTATAAGGCTAAGCTATATCGGTAGGGGCCAAGTTATAAAGTTAAGCTACGTCGGTAGAGGCTAAGGGAGCAAAATTCCGTTTTTTAATAAAATACGGTATTTTAAAAATTTTATTTGATAGTTAACCTGTGTACACCAAATTTAGGTAGTAACTAGGTCGGAGTATTAATAAACGATATAAATACCACGAGAAGATTATTAGAAATAATCGGATATTATAGGGTTCGTAGAGAGGCGATTATTAAGGGTATAAAAACCACCTAAGATACTACGGGGACCGCGTTAGGTACTACGGGTATAACGATATATAATTATAACGGATACTTAGGGGATATTTTAGCGACGTATATATTTATTAATAAGGGTTATAGGAGGGCTAAATAAGAATAATAAATTATAGGGCGATCTTATCGTCGCCGTATATGACCTAAAAGTACCTAGAGCGAGTTAGGATATACCGTTATATATACCGACGCGATTTAGCTAAAACTTAGAGAGTATACTTTATAAGGGCCTTAGATAAGGCCCTAAAAGTTTAGTAATATTCGATATGGTAGTTATTAGTTGATATTAATTTGAATATTAACGTTTATTATTAATTAGGTTATTAAAATATAGCCTATAGAGCCTCCGGATAGGCCCGTAGAGCCTTTAGATAAACCTGTAAAGCCGTGTTTTATATTTATAAATATAGAATAGCTCTTATAAAATCGTAAATAAATTTTTATAAGAGCGTTAGTAGGTATTTATAAAGAGTAATCATTATAAACCTAGAGTTATACGAAAGGTATTAAATTTAATTTTAGGGAGAGCCTTAGTTAGGCCGTTAACGATCTACTCCGTTATCGGAATATAACGAAACTCGATTTCGTTTATTACGACTTTTTCGCGCTAGAAATAGTGCTGGATTATAATATATTTAGTACGGCTATAGTCTTAAGGGTTCTTAGCCAGGGTTATAATACCCTAATTATCGTAGAAAATAACTATCGTAAGTATAAAGTAGGCTAGTAGAGCGGAGTAAGCGGCTAGCGTAAATAGTATAATAGCGAGTACTACTAACGTATACTAGCTTGAATCTCTACCGGAATAGGGTATACGCGTAATGGGTATTAGTTATTTAAATAGCCTTTTAAGCTAGATAGTTTCCTTAGTAACCTAGGTCTAGCCCGCGTATTCGGCTTTATAGGATAATAACGTAATAGTCGGTTAGCGTTTAGACTACTAGTTAATAACCGTACTACCGAGATTAAATATATAATTAGAGGTAGAACGCCTTATATCGTGGTTACCCGCCTAATTAATATTAATATAACCCTCTAATAGGGCGAGTTAACCCTAGAAGACTAACTTCAGGTATAATATACCGCGTAAATAACGGAAAATACGTTTTATAGCCGCCTAATAGGATTTATCGGGGTTAAAAGTATAACGACTTACTATTAATACCGCGTAAACGATATTAGGTCGTATATTTATTATAGTATATATTAGTAAGCTAACGGCTAACTAGTAGATAGTAAAAGAGGTAGGTTTAGTTTAATATCCTTTATCGGCCGGTATAAATTTAATTATAGGGTTTATAGGGACTCCTATAACTTTGGCTTTAATATTATATATATTATAATCTTTAAGTACCCGCTCTAGGTATATTTCCTAGTTAAAGAATAACGTACGATTAAGGCGATCGCGCGATACTTTAAGACTAAGATAATACGTAATAAGGCCAAGATCGGTTATTCTATATTTATCGTTTAAACGTTATTTTAGTTAAGTAATAATATCTTTACCGGCGCCAGTAATTAATATATCGTCGATATATAATATAATTATTAATTATATTTTATAGTTAAGAAATACGTTAAAGTTAATACTTAAGGGTATAAAGCCTAGTTTAGCTAGGAAAGTCGTAAAGGTAATATATTATACTCGAGGGGATTACTTAAATTTATATAGAGTATGTTTTAGGAAATATATACGGCCTAAATCATCGTCGAAACTAGTAGATTATTCGATATAGATTTTATTATTAATTAGGCTGTATAAGAAAGTAGTTTATACGTTTATCTATTTAAGCTCTAGGTCGTAAATAACCATAATAACGAATAATACTTTATAGTTTATAAACTTAACTATTAAAATAAACGTCTCGTTAAAGTTAATTTTATATTATTATTTAAACCTATATATTACCTAGCGAGTCTTATAGCGAGTAATTTCGTTAGCGGCCCTATATTTAAGTTTATAAACCTATTTACCGCGAAGTATCTTTCGGTTTCGGGGTAGATTCGATAGTATCTAGATATTATTCGTTAATAAAGAGTCGATTTCGGTATTTATACCGAGCTACTAGTATATCTTATTAAGAGCGTCAGCTATAGTTTCTTTATACGTTTTAGGCTCGTAAAACTCGGTAGGTAAAACTCTTATAAATAAAGTTAATAAGTTAGGGGATAAAGTAGGTTCACGAAATTCTAGATATTTATCTAAAGTTATCGGTATTACGGGCGTATTAACGCCGGAGCTAGAAGAACGTTAGGCCGGTTCTATATTAAATTCGGAATCTACGTTTTCTAGCGTATTTACGTAAATCGATTTAGAATTAGCGTCGCTGGCGAGATCTATTTATAATTATTATACCGGCTATAAACCTAACGTAAGTTATAAACTTAATATAAATGACTTTATTCTAGGCCTCGGTGATATAATACGTTTAATTAATCGTTATAGTAACGGTAAAGACCGAATAATATCCCCTATTAATTTAATACGGCTAGGCGGGGTAGCTTTAACTAGTTATCCGTTACTACTACTATAGTTAGTATTATAATTATTAATATTAGATTCTAAACTATCTTATAGTTCGTATAGCCCTAAAACGTCTTTATATCTCGCTATAACATCGCCCCCCTAACGGGGTACTATTATTAAGACTTTATTAACTAACGGTATACCGTCGTCTACGGTACGTTTATTACTACTAGCGGTACGCTTTTCGGTCCACCGAACTTAGGTAAAGCGGAGTACTTTGCCCGTATATATTAATATACGATAGAAGTAGTTACCTTTATAGCCGATAAGTATACCTTTCTTACCGCGATTAGTAAACTTTTACTAGTTTTTACCTATAATATAACGTTCTTAGTATAGGCTTATTTAGCCGATATTACGTAAATATAATAAGTTAGGGCGTATTCTAGTAGAGCCCTAATAGAGCGTAATATTTATTATAACGATAAAAGACCGATTTCGTAGCTAGTTCGCCGTAGAGATAAACTCTAGGATAAATTTATTATCGAGTCCGCTATTAACTAATAAAGTATATACTTTCTTAAGTAAGGTTTGGCTAATACGCTTTAATATACTATTTATTTAGGGGTTACCAAGGATAAAGTAACTCTAAATAATATTATATTCGAAACGATAATTAATAAACTCGCCGTTAATATATATAGAATCTTTATCAGTATAGAGGTAATGAATCCTATAGTCTCCGTATTCCTTAGCGCTTTTATAGCTACGGAATATACCGAAGATACCTATTTTATAAAGAATAAAGTAGTAATAACTATATTTATATTTATCGTTAATAAACGTAATTATAAAGCCGAAACTATAGGCTCTTAGGTTAATAATATCGCTATAAATAATATTATTTTAAATCGTCTTTACCGCAGGCGACGTTTATATAAATACGCGTATATTTTAGTAACGTTATATATTTCGTAATTATTATCCTCTTTAACTTTAAATAGGTCGATTCTATCGGTTATTTAAAATAAATATATAATATTATCTTTACCTAGGTGGCCGAGCCTCTCGTATTATAAAGTTAAGACTTTAACGTTATAATAGATAAAGCGAGTTAGCTTTATCTATATATATATAAGACGTAGAGATTATATTTTTAGAGGGTCGTAATAATACCTATTAAGATCCCCTCTAAAATAAAGTCTAGTATATAACTAGCTCGTTAAAACTTAGCGTATAAAATAAAATTAAAACTACTATTAAGAACGTATATAACGTTATTAATTTATAAATACTAAATATCGTTATCGTTTAAATATAGTAATTTAATAATTCCGTTATTATATAACGTTAGCCCACCTCTAAAACCGCTAATAATATCGGCGCTTTTAAGTTTAATATATTCTATAAATATAAAGCGGTTATAAGTAATATAGACGGTATAATTAATATCGAATATTTAGAGTTAAGAGACCTTAGAGTTAATACCGGCTAGGGCGTAATAAGATTTTATATTTCCTTCGGTATCGGCTCTAGCCCGTTTATAGGGCGATTTATTCTTATTCCTTTTATTATTATTATTCTTAATAATATTATTATTACCTCTCCCGCCTTTACCGCCGCGGCTACCTCGACCGCGGCGGCTACGGTCACGCTAATTATTATAGCCGAGATTATTATATTATAATTTATTATAGGTAGTATAATACCTAACTCGTTTTACGAAGTCGGTATAATATAAATAAGGTCGAATAATTCCTTCCTAGTTAAACCCTTAAACTCGTTATTAAGTATTACGAATAACGAGAGCGAGTTAACTAGTATTAACGGTACTAGCCTAGAGGTATAGGGTATTATAAAAGTAAGAGATTACTATATTAAGGAATATCTTAACTATACTATCGGTATTAAATAGATTATAGTCTTCGGCGAAGGATTCGTAGTACCGTTAATACTTAATACTAAGATTACGATAGAATTATTAAATTATAATATTATTATTAAGTTTAAGTTTAAGGTAATTAAACCCGTAAAACTCGTTATAGGTACTATCCTATCTATCTATAAAGTTATAAGATCGTTCGATAACGGTTGACTCGCCTGCTATAAACTAGAAAATAACGGTTGGAAACTAGTATAGTAGCGGTTGTATAGCGGTTATATAACGGTTATTAAACGGTTAATAACCTCGATTAACCGTTATACCTCCCCTTTTTAAAACTATTAACCGTTAATAGTTTAGAGAGAGTAAACGGTTGAATAACAATAGGACAACGGGTATAAAACGGAATTAATCTAGTAGATTACAGGGTTAATAACTATATAACTACGCTACCTATATTACTACTTTACCCTTCGCTACCGCCTATAGTTACCGGTTAGAATAACTACTAGCCGTATAAAAGACTTCCGTACTATTAAAAACGTTATCTTATCGAAGCCTTTCGTTCCTTATATTAAAGTCTTTCGCCTATCCCCTTAAAGCCGTTTCGCTGAACGTTACCTTATTAAAGTATTACCTTTTCACCTCATTACCTCATTACCAGGACTACTATTATTATTTTACTACTCTTTCTCCTCATTAATATATCACCTCATTAAAGTATTACCTCCTCTAACTATCACAAATATACCACCCCCTATATATATTCCATAACACACCGCGCCTTATTAGGCCAATCTGGTTCACTAGGAGTATTAATTATATAGATTATCTCATGAAAAAGAGCTGGAAGTCCATATATCTACTAGGTCCCCTCGAAACGATATATTAATAATCCCAGTACTAGGTCCAAGATCGGACGATTCATATTCATCTTATTAGTTACCTCCAGATCTTGCTCTAGCAGCGGAGTCATAATATATATAACCAGAAACGTATACCTCTTCCGGCGATAGGTATAATAGAAGTATTATACCAGCCTAGCCTTAATATCACTAATAAATAGGTAGTTATTCATATTATAAATATAGCGACGATTGGTTCTGCGGAAGGCTTCGTTAGCGTTTATATAGCTCTTACGACTCCGAAGGTAACCCACGGATCTATATAAATAATTCTATAGTACTATTTCAGTACCTTCTAGCCCAAATCTAATATATATATCCTATATTCATTCCGATAGGCTACTATTAGATACTAAATAAACCTATACTATAGATTAAACTTTATTAAATTAGCGGATACCCTAATATAGAAGAAGGGGTCTAATTCGAAACCCCTTATTAATAGCTATATAAACTTATATTCGTCGTCGCCGGTTATACTATAGAGACCCTCCTTATCGTCCTCGGTAGTCTACTCCCTAATTAGTATAAAGCTTTTTATAAACGCTAGACATTGCGTATTAAGTAGCCTAAATACTTCTACTATTTCCGGGTAATTATGGTCCTATGCTCCTGCTAGCCCTAGTCGCAGGGATTGCTTTATGACGTCTCGAGCGAATAGGTATCCCATGAGGTTAGGAGGAGCAGCGGCGTCGGCCATACCTTTGAAGATTCTGAAGCGATGTCAGCCTCGAGCAGTAGGATCATAAGATATTCATTTAATTACTTATACTTCAGCTCGCCAGCTAGGACATTAGAATTCATAACCGTCGTATATTCCTTGGTATTCTCCGTAAGGTATAGGCCTATATATATATTAAGTAATATTAAGAGCCTCTAGAACTTATTAGTCAAAGGCTTCGGTATTTTACCCTTTTATTTTACCCTTTTATTTACCCCTCTTCCGCGCTATAAATAGTAGTACTACTTCCTCGTCTAAATCGGAGCTGGAATAAACTACCTATGAGAGGATATTACCTAAGGCTCTATTCTTATCTTCATTACTATTATTATTACCCTTATCACCGAAGCCTTCCGTAGATACTGTTACTATAGTATATAAGATTAGCTCTTAGTATACCCGACGCGCCTTTATTATATATTAATAAAGGATATCTAGGTCGGTATAATATTAACTACCTACGAGCGTATTAAATCGTGCGATTAGACTGAATACCTTAATAATAACTCGTATAAGTAATGACTTAATAGTTATAATATTACCGGTAGCCTAAAGAAATGTAAGCCGGAACTAGCTAGTTATAACCTCGCTTCGGAGTATTAAGGGCGTTAATAGAGTGGCCTTACTAACTTCCGATAAAGACTATAACTAGATATAAAACGCCGGGCTTTGAATTCGGCTCTAGCCCGGTAGGAATTAGAAATTCTAAAAGGCTTTTATATATATAGTAATACCACGTTTATTAAGGATTAATATTATAAGAAAACTTTAGAGGATACGCTTAAGACCTCTTTATTCGGAATAGGGAGTATTATAAGCCCGTATTTAAATAAAGTCGAGGGCTAGAGTAAACTTCGTAATTAATAATACTTTAAGTCTAACCCCTATATCTTTAATAAAATTATTAAGGTCTTTTATAGTGTCGAGGCTTTCCGTATATTCTCTTTACTTAATAATCTCCTAATAATATCTCCCGTTCCGAATAATATCGTAATCTAGATCTACTCTCTCCTCTTTTAAATAAAAGCACGTACGATATCCTCTTTAAGTATTATATCGTATGAAACCCCCGTTATTAACTTACTAGGGTATATCCCCGAGAAATATTATATTGAAAATATATACCGACTTTATCTCGTTATTAATTTCTAGCTCTAGCCCTCGGTTTAGGTCTTGAATAAACCTACTAAAGACTTTAATAATATTAATAATATTCGTATTATGAGGCTCTAGTATTAACGTGAATATATTTACTAGTTTCCTACGCTCTACGTAATCGAGGTATACGGGAATTAGATAGAAAGCCTTAAGAGCCTAGTATATATTCTAATACACCCTAAAGTTATCGATAAATAATATATATAGTAAGGAGGTATAATAATTATTAATAAAAGTTTTTAGATATTTACGGCCAAAGTAAACTATCTTAAGCTCTGTACGGGTCTAGTATAATTAACGTAAAGGCCTAGTAGTAGATATTTGGAAACTAAGAACCCTTTTAATATAGAAACGATTATTAAGGTAAGTAACCTCCTCTTCCTCTTTATCTTTATTATATTCTTAATTAAGGTATATATTAAGATAGTAGTTAATAATATTTAGAGTTTACTTAAGTAAGATATCCTTAAATAAAAAGTACTTATAATTATCGCTAAAATCTAGTTTGAAAATATATAGTATAGATTATTAGTATCGTTTCTTAGTAATTATTTAGGTTATAATAATAATAACCCCTTTTATTTTAAATACTAACTAATAATCTCGACCGATAAAAGTGATACGATTAATATAGTATGGACGGGAACTCTTAATACGAATAATATCTTTAGGGAAGATAGGTTTACCTGCCCGTATATAATATACCTCGTTAAAGGTAGTTTTAATCGAAGATCTTTATATACGGGAGTACTATAACTTTATAGGTTTATTAATATATTCGGTTATATTAAAGAATATCTTTTCGCGGAGCTTTATAACGATTAATATAGTACGAATTAAGTTATAGGGATTATATTAATATTATTATAATATACGTTTAATCCTCTAACGTTATATATCTTTTTAATATTACGGAAGGGATAATTACTTTTCGATAACGATTACTAAAGGCTTCCGTATAATTTTAAGTAAAGGGGTATAACGTCGAACCTATCGCTTTAACGTATCTAGTTTTAACGGAAGAGTTTATATAGGGTCTAAATCTTCTTATTCGTTATTTATATCCGTTTTACCGTTTACGGAAGGCTTCGATAATTATATAATCTCTCGTAGCCTAATATAGTCGGCCCTAGAATAGCCCGACCTCTTAAACTATAAACCTAGTATTAGGTATAGGGGTAGTAGAAGAGTTTCCTTACTACCTTACTAGATAACTACTTTATATAAAGATATAAGGGAAGGCGGGGAAGGTAACCGTATTTCTAGAAATAAAGTTTAGCTTTAGTAAATATAAGAGTAAAAGTAAGAGAGTAATACTAGGTATATATACTAGTGATATTTAACCAGTACTATTTTCGCTCTCGTTTTCGGAATAAAGGTCTTTAAGGTATTAAAGGATTATAAAGGGCTAAGATTCTTAAGGGATATTATTAATATCTTCGGTTAATTATAATATAATTAATATTTGAGATAAATAATAAAAGGCTACTTATAATAAAAAGGTCCTCGTTATCCTTTAAATTATCCCTATTATAGTCGTTGTCTATATTAACTAGGGTATACGAACCAATACTAAGTAAAGTTATAATTATATTATCTATATTATCTCTAAAAAAGTCTTCATTATTTAATTATAGTTCATTATTATTATTAGTCCTACCGGAGTCTTCTATAGTTATACTCATATTCTTAAATAATAGAGAACTAGTTTGAGGTACTAGGACTAGCTCTAGTATTTAAGGTAGTTACTATAGAGGTAATAATTATATAGATAATAGAGGTAAAGATACTTCTTCGTTAAATATAATATTAATATTCTAGGTAAATACTCCTAAGTAATTAATATTTCGAGGCCGAGAAGTTATAGTATATATACCGTGAGAGCGAGGTATAAGTAGGTAAATAGGAGTATTAGAGGATAATTACGAATAACTATAACCTAATTAGGAAGGTATATAAATACTTAGAGTTAAAACTCTACGAGACGGGCCGAGAGCCAAAATTACCTTAAACTCCTAACTAAAAAAATTTAAGATAGGTAAGAAAACTAGTATATACTACTTTTATACTATAACGATAGGTTCTAGATATATGAAAAGTTATGGGGAGGTAGTTTAGACCAAGAGGATGAAACTATTATATATATTAAGCGATATTTCGGCCTAGATATTATACTATTAGGGCTGGCGCACGGAAGCGTAACTTTTGTAATAACTTAATACGCAAGAGTCGCGTAATATTACGATCATAATCATAGATACTTATTAGTATCCTCTTAACTTACTAAAAGTTTAAGAGAATTTAGGCGAGTGGTTATTAATGAATTAATAATTATATGGCCGAGATATAGGTTTAGCGTACTATTTCGTAGCTTAATAAAAGCTTTAGAAAATCAAAGGACTTTAACGTATAGATTATATTTTCACTAAATAAATTTCATTTAATATATACTATAATATCTAGTAAGTGAGATTAGGGTATTAATATTCTAGGGTGCTGTTAGGTATGTGTAGAGGAGATATTATTATTTATTTAGGTGACTAGGTTTACCCACCTAGAGACGGTACTAAAACGACGAAAAGAATAAGATTAATAACCTTTATGACCAAAGGCTTTAGTATTAAAGTGTTATAGATTTCGTTTTATATATAACTATTAATTATAATGAGTATCGCGGAAAGATTTTATAGAAGTATATATATACCGGGGTCTTTACTAGATAGGCCGGTAGTTAATATACTTCATGATTTCTAGAGAAACTAATTACTATATAAATACCTATATCTATGCGAGAGGCTTTAGCGCTAGGGTTATTAAATGTAATAAGTATTACCGAAGGCTTCTGCAGGTATATATATATTGGGATTATTATATATATATAAATAACCTATAAACGATATTAGATTTAATATCTTCGGGGCTAAGAGTACTCGTAGAGATTAAAGTATTTACTTATATAATTATGTATTAGTCTTTCGTACGGAGTAGTATGAACCTAAATAGGTTATCCGCGGATAGAATCTCTAACTACCTAGGGTAACAAGCTACTAAATCCACATCCTTATAGCGGATAAACTACGTATCTATAATATACTAGTCTCCGATATCGATAGTGGCGGGATTATTATTATCTTTATTAAAAATTATCTAATTAAGGGTAGCTATAGCCTCTAGGATTACTTTCTTAATATTCCGTATAATTTACTTATCGTCAAACGTATTATTAATATAATACTCGTATATATATATTATTTTATTCGGATTACCTAATCGTCTAACCCGATTAATAGTTTGACTTTATATACCGAGATTAATCGTCCCCTCGATAATATATACTCTCTAATATATATTTTAGAGGTTAAGGCCCGTAGCCCTAACAACGAAAATCATAATTAAAATTTGAATTTTATAACGATTTTGATTAAATTAGTCGATAATAATCTAACGCTCTTGATCTAAATAAAACGCAGTAATAGTTACTATTTCTAATTATAGTAGTCGGTATACTATAAATAAGAGCGTAGTTATTATAGGTAATTAATAGAATATTAATATCTTCTCTTGATCTCTAATAATTTATACCTTTAGGTTAATATCTACCGAAGCCTTTAATAGAAATTTTTCGCGGGTATTTACCTAGCTTCGAATATTCCGTAGAAGTACCCTAATCTTAGGCGCGCCTTAATATAATACGTATAATATAGTAGTAGGATTTTTAATATTAGTATTTATATTCATATCTAAGAACTATTACAGGTGGAATAACTATTTATCGAATATTTTCTTCAGGTTTATCGCCTTGAGATTATACGTATCGTCGAGCAGCGGTAGTAATAATAATATCGTAGATATAAAAAGCTTCTTATGAACGACTAGTGATTATTTAGGTTTTATTTTCCCGGATCCGGTCATAATTAGATTCCCTAGTAATTTATCTTTTATGACCTTATACTTCTCCTTCTCTTCTACGTTATACGTATAATTAATAAATATAGTTTATACTTTCAGTAACCGCGAGCCAATTATTATACCTTCGTTAAATAATATCTAATTTAAATAAATCCGATATATTATATAGTTCTTCTAGACCTTAGCGATATAGAGACTCTTTTTAGCCGGTATAATCCTTATTACGTAAACTTAATCTTTTAATACTCTCGAAATCATTTATAACTTCGTAGCTAGGTAGTTATTATTAAATTTATATAAATTTAAATCCTCTTTAAAGTTTATTTCTCGAAGGGACTATTCCTCCTACTAGGTATTAGTATCTTTAGCCTCGAGAAATAATATATAACTACACTAATCGTCGATACTATTCGGGATTAGAGTAATTATTATAAGAATATAAAAATCTACCTTTAGTTATTAGATAGTAGTAGATCCTTTACTTAAGAGTTACTTAATTAAATAAACTTTATTTATTATTATATACTTAAAGTAATAATCAAGGCGATCGGGTTATCGCTTATTTAATTCGTCTATCCTAGTATCTACCTTTATCTTCGTCTAACCTTTTGAATTAATACGCTATAGACGTTATATACTTGGCCTATAACGGGCGATAAAGGTACTATATAAATTTACGACGATAATACGGTAATTCTTGACCTCTTTATTAAAAATCAAATGTTTTTATATAAGTCTACCCTTTATAGCCCTGTCGCCTGTCGTTAACTTATATCTCTTTACGTTACCCTAATATTTATAAAGACTAAACTTTTCTAGGGCTATAAGTTCGATCTATATAATTTATTAAATAATAAACTTCTTAGGTATAAAGATAAGGATTAGTTTAACGGTAGTATATCTAATCTCTATTATTATCCTCTCTATCTAATACTATTAGCGAAAGGCTTTATGGGGTTAGTTAAAGGCCCCGCGGAAAACTTCGGTAAAATATAATATAAATAGAGTATGAAGCCGCGGAAGCCTTCGGTGAGGTATAGTATAAATAGAGTATAAAGCCTTCCGTAGGGGGTTAGTTAGGAGTTTATAAATAATAGAAAGTATATAATAACCTAGGTCTTACCTAGCCTTATTATATCTACTAAAATACAACCTCCTAGTTAGTTATTATAGAAATTAGTAATCGCCTTAACGGTTACTAGTTACTAGAATTCGAGTACTTGAGATAACGATATACCCGGTATATAAAAGATTATCGTAGATCCTTCTTAAGGTATTTTTAATAGATTATATACTACCTTAACGTCTTCCCGCTAAAAGTTAGTATTATTTAATTATTTTTATTATTCATCGAAGTTATCTTTAGCTACGTTATCGAAGTTATTATAAATTAATAAATCTTCGCTAAGATCTTAAGTTAGCTCTTTAAATATAATGATTTATTCTTCTAAAATTAAACTATCGAGGTTAATAACGAAAACCAACTTCTCCCTAAAGTCTTAAATATCGTTATAATATTTTATAATTTAACTTATTAACTAAGCTTTCCAAAATCTCTTGGAGATATCGAAATTCTTATTATTATTTTTAATATATATACGCTCGGTATTAAATAAAGTATGAGTTAATAAGAAGTAGTTATCGTTAGAAGATAAAAAATTAGGTAGTACGATTACTTATTTTTTATTTTTTAAATATTCTAATTTAACCTTAACGCTAGTATTCTCGATAGTATCTTTAGTATCGAAATCTTATAGTAGTCGAAAAATATTATCTTCGTCTTACTCTTAATCTTTAATAAGAATAAATTAATCTTTATTAAATATAGGTTAATCTTTATTAAGATTAGGTTACTCTTTATCTCTACCGATAATAAGAGTAGACTATTTAATAGGTATTATAGGTTTAGAAATCTTTAATCTTCGTAAAGGTACGGAATTATATTCTTAGTATTTAATTAAGGCCTAAATCCTAATATATATTTCCGCCTCCGAGAAGCCCTTTCTATAGAATAAACCCTAAATACTCTTTAGATTAGCCTCTCGGATATTGTATAATATTATAGTATAATAGTCGATACTATCCTAGGTATTCTTATCTGGGTATTTATAAGAGAACTTATTATTACCGACTCTTTTACCGTTAATAAACTTTATTTCCACGTACTTTAGACCGACTCCTCGTACTTTATCTCTACTAAACTACCTCGCGTAGGTTTATTATAAGTAGATCTAGGCTTTTATATACTCGTCGAAAAAGAGTTTAAACCGTTTACCCTCTATAAACTCTCTTATCTCCTTTATTATCGTAAATCTTAATTCGCGTCTTAGCGCGTCCGGTTTCCGTAACGCTAATATATATTTACTAACGTCTTTAACTAAGGTAGGTATAATTATAAAAAATTACGAATAATAATCTTTAATAAATTAAGGGTGAGGTATAACTAAAGGTTTCTAGTAGTATTATTAATTAGTAAGTAAAGTATAACTAAAGGTTTCTAGTAGTATTATTAATTATTAAGTAAGGTATAACTAAAGTCTTTAATAATACTAAGTTTAGGGTAAGGTATAAATAAAGCCTTTAATAATTAATATTATAATAAGGTTACTAGTATTAAAAGAAGAGATAATTAATAAGACCTTTTATATATTATACTAGAGTGAGAGTTATAAAAACGTCGGAGTTTTTAAAGGAAAGAGAAGAGAAATAGGGAATTAAAGAGTATACGGGCTTTAACGAGTTTAGTAGGTACTAGCGAGTTATAATAATACGAAGTAAATAATCGGAAATAATAATTAATTAATAGAAGACCGTAGAAAATATATATACTTTAATAAGGCCTATAGGTTTATATATTTCTACTTTATATCTAATAATAACGGGATACCCTCTTTAACGGAGTAAGACTTTTATATATCTATAGAAATATTAAAGTAATATAAATATTACTATATATTATATTAAATCTATATTAATATAGAATAACGGAATAACTCGCGCCTACTATATCTTTATTATAGAATCGGATATTATAGTTATTATCTAGCTCGTTATTTATTCTACTCTTTTATCTTCTATATTAAGTCTCTATCTTATTTACTATCGTGAAGTTATTTTAATTATACGGTATTTATAGCTAGGGGCGGATCCTAGAAAACTACTTTTACGTCGAAACCTTTTAAAGTCCTAATACCTAAAAAGAAGAGATTTTAATAGTAAATTAAATTATTTATACCTAATAAATTAATTATATCTAAGAACGGGGAATTAAGAGATAAATTAATTAAAACTATATCTAATTATAACGCCTATAGACGAAAGCGAGACTTAAATAAAGATTTAAAGGCGGAAGATACCTTACCTTCTAATAGTCCTAAAAAAGTAAATAATATATTCTTTTATATAAGAGTTAATTAATAAGAGTTTAGGTTAAGGGAGTTTAATCCTAGCCTAATCCTCTCTTAAACCCCCTCTTATAAGGTAAATCCTTTTTATTAAAAACTTAGTCGTAGTATTAACCCTAGCGGAAGACTTTTATCGTACCTTAATCTACCGTACCCTAGAAGTCTTCCGTAACTCCTTAGAAATAGTTTACCGTACCCTAGAAGTCTTCCGCAGCTCTTTAGAAGTAGTCTACCGTACCCTAAAAGTCTTCCGTAACTCCTTAGAAGTAGTTTATCGTACCCTAGAAATCTTCCGTAACTCCCTAGAAATAGTCTACCGTACCCTAGAAATCTTCCGTAGACCCTATAATAACTAGCTAGAAGATATCCACTATCTACTAAGATAATATAAGGTCTCGTAGTAACTCCTTAATTATATTATAACGGGATAACCAGAGCTAAGGAAAGGCCAAAGAGTTATAAATAAATAAAGATATTAAGTAGGATAAGATTATTAAGAAGTAACCTAAGCGGCTTAGTAAAACTAAGGAATAAATATATATAGAACTTAATCTTTTTACTCGATGTTACTTCTTAGCGTACTTATCTAATACCTACGTTAATAAACTTATACGGGCCGTTTTTCCGGGTATAAAATCTAACGATCTTATATATAGGGAGGCCCGGAAGAGGATTTAAATATACTATAAATAATAAAAAGCGACTATCCTCTCGGCCGCTAATAAATAGTAATAACGTTTTATTATAACTTTAAGACTAAGCCGCCGTAACTAGTTTTTAAAACTAGTTACTTTTAAAACCTTTAAGAGTACTGTTAATTAGGAGTATAATAAATTATAACTAAAGTCGATATTTAAATTTACTATTAATATAGTGGACTTTAATAAAATTAGATCCGAAGGGCTACGATTCTTAAAATATATATAACTATTAAAGCCTTCCGTATATATATTACTTTATTTATAGTTATCCTAGACGCCTTTCTTTAGCTAGTTATTTATTAACGTATAACCGAGTTTCACGAGGAGTAGCCCTTTAATTAGTAATAATTTAAATACGATAGGCGGTATCTCCTCGACCTATTTAATACTTTATACAGTAAAGATAGTTTCTAATTAAGTATTTATAATTACCTACTAAGGGCTGTCCCACGTGCGATCTAGAATAAACGCCGACTAAGATTGAATATTAATAAAGACTCGGATACGTCTAATATCGATTTAGATTATAGAGTTAATAGAGTTAATAGAGTTAGAATTAAAAATACTGATACTAATGATATTATAAGTAATTCGGAATAAGATATTGCGAGCGGTAATGCTAGCGGGGACCTTATTAATATAGAATATATCGTTACTAATAATAGTAATAACTAGGACGATAATAATAATAACTAGGATAATAATAATAATAACTAGGTTAATAAGGATGATAGCGATACTTCCGATGATTAGTATAGTAGGTGCTACGGAAGGCTGTTATTAATATCCGTATTATTTGGGCCTATATTACTTTTGATATTTACTTGCGCTCTTACGGTATTTTAAAGTATCTACTTTAGCGGAAGGCTTTTACACGACCTTTACTTCTTTACTATTTATAATAAACTTTATGGATATATATAATATAGATAACCTTTTAGGCGATATGGTTTACGGATATAATACCCTAATAGTATTAAAGTAGTAATTTACTTATAATAATTAACTTACTTATAACGAATAATTTATTTACGACGAATAACTTACTTATAACGAATAACTTATTTACGACGAATAATTTACTTATAACGAATAATTTACTTACGACGAATAACTTACTTATGATATAAACTATCTAAAAACCGTTCAACGACCGTTAGGAATTTTCCGACGTAATTAATAGTAATTAATAGGTTCCCGACCGTCTGATAACGGTTTAAGAACGGTGTTCTAACCGTTAAAAATCCTAAAACCCTCTAGGAACCAGCGTCCAAGTATCTTATAACCGAAGTTTAACCGACTTAAGTCTTGGCGGAAGGCCTTTAAGTAAAGGCTTCCGGTAGTATTATTAATTATTAAATAAAATATAACTAAAGTCTTTAATAGTATTAAGTTTAGAGTAAAGTATAAATAAAGCCTTTAATAAATAATATTATAATAAGACTACTAATACTAAAAGAAGAGATAATAATATCGGTAACTTGGGAAACCCCGATTTTTGCGTATTTTACACCGAAATTGTATAAAATACTAGAAATACGTATCTACTTATATCCTGTATTCTAAATACATTATACACCGATTAAGCAGCGATATTACACCGATTTAATAACTTTTTTTTTGACTTTAGCTTTTAAGAGTATCTAGACTAGGGCCCCTATATAGAAATATAAATATCTTACTAAATCGATTTTTAGCCTAGATTCCGAATTTTTAATTAGATTTTTATTAGAGTTACCCTATAGGGCTATAAAGCTATTTTTAGGATTAAGTTTAGCGCTCCCGCGCAGACCTTAACTCTAACTCAAAAATCTTGGCGTTAAGATTTACTAAGGCTGTAAAATGCGTATTTTAAACCGATTAAGTACCGATTTTACAGAACTATTTTTCCGGACTTATCGATGATTAGTAAGGCCTTTCGTATATTATACTAGAGTAGGAGTTATAAGAATATCGGAGTTTTTAGGGGAAAAAGAAGGGAAATAAGGAATTAAAGAGTATATAGGCCTTAACGAGTTTAATAAATAGTAATAAGTTATAATAATACGAAGTAAATAATCGGAAATAATAATTAATTAATAAAACTATAGAAAATGTATATACTTTAATAAGGTTTATATACTTATATATTTCTACTTTATATCCGATAATAGCGGTATACCCTCTTAACGGAGTAAGACTTTTATATATCTATAGAAATATTAAAGTAATATAAATATTACTATATATTATATTAGATCTATATTAATATAGAATAACGGAATAACTCGCGCCTACTATATTTCTATTATAGAATCGGATATTATATTCACTATCTAGCTCTTTACTTACTCTACTCTTTTATCTTCTATATTAAGTTTTTATCCTATTTACTATTATAAAACTATTTTAATTATACGGTACTTATAGCTAGGGGCGGATCCTAGAAAACTATTTTTATATCGAAGCCTTTTAAAGTCTTAATACCTAGGAAGAAGAGATCCCGGTAATAAATTAAATTATTTATACCTAATAAGTTAATTATATATAAAAACGGGGAATTAAGAGATAAATTAACCGGAACTATATTTAACTATAACGTTTATCGACGAAAGCGAGACCTAAATAAAAATCTAGAGGCGGAAGATACCTTATCTTCTAAATAATATATTCTTTTATATAAGAGCTAGTTAATAAGAATTTAGATTAAAGGAGTTTAATTTTAATTTAATCCTCCCTTAAACCCTCTTTTATAAGGTAAATCCTTATTATTAAAAACTTAATCGTAATATTAGTTTTAGCGGAAGGCTTCTATTATACCCTAGTTTATTATATTTTAGAAGTCTTTTATAACTCCTTAAAAATAGTTTATTATAACCTAGAAATCTTCCGTAACTCTTTAGAAATAATTTACCGTACCCTAGAAATATTTTATAACTCTTTAAAGATAATTTATTATATACTAAAAGTCTTTTATAAACCTTATAATAGATAGCTAGAAGATATCCTCTATTTATTAAGATAATATAAGGTCTTATAGTAACTCTTTAATTATACTATAACGGGATAACTAGGGAAAGGTTAAAGAGTTATAAATAAATAAAAATATTAAATAGAATAAGATTATTAAAAAGTAACCTAAGCGGCTTAATAAAACTAAGGAATAAATATATATAAAATTTAATCTTCTTACTCGTCGTTACTTCTTAGCGTATTTATTTAATATATATATTAATAAACTTATACGGGCCGTTTTTCCGGGTATAAAATCTAACGATCCTATATATAAGGAGGCCCGGAAGAGGATTTAAATATACTATAAATAATAAAAAGCGACTATCCTTTCGGCCGCTAATAAATAATAATAATATTTTATTATAACCTTAAAACTAAGCCGCTATAACTAGTTTTTAAAACTAGTTACTTTTAAAACCTTTAAGAGTACTATTAATTAAGAGTATAATAAATTATAACTAAAATCGATATTTAAATTTATTATTAATATAATAAACTTTAATGAAATTAGATCCGAAGGGTTACGATTCCTAAAATATATATAATTACTAAAGCCTTCTATATATATAAATATATTATTTATAGTTATCCTAGACGCCTTTCTTTAGCTAGTTATTTATTAATATATAACCGAGTTTTATAAAGAGTAGCCCTTTAATTAATAATAATTTAAATATAATAGGCGATATCTCCTCGACCTATTTAATACCTTATATAGTAAAGATAGTTTTTAATTAAGTATTAATAATTACCTACTAAAGACTATTTTATATACGATCTAGAATAAACGCTAACTAAAATTAAATATTAATAAGGACTCGGATACGTCTAATATCGATTTAGATTATAAAGTTAATAGAGTTAATACAATTAGAATTAGGAATACTAATACTATAAGTAATTCGGAATAAGATATTACGAGTAGTAATACTAGCGGGGATTTTACTAATATAGAATACATCGTTATTAATAATAGTAATGACTAGGATAATAATAGTAATAACTAGGTTAATAAAGATAATAGCGACTCTTCTAATAATTAGTATAGTAGGTACTACGGAAGGTTACTAGTAGTATTCGTATTATTTAGGCTTATTTTACTTTTAATAGTTATTTACGCTTTTATAGTATTTTAAAATATCTAGCGGAAGGCTTTTATACGACCTTTACTTCTTTATTATTTATAATAAACTTTATAGATATATATAATATAGATAATTTTTTAGGAGATATAGTTTATAGATATAATACCTTAATAATATTAAAGTACTTTAATAATTTATTTATAATAATTAATTTACTCATAACGAATAATTTATTTACGACGAATAATTTACTTATAATATATAACTATCTAAAAACCGTTTAACGATCGTTAGGAATTTCCCGATATATTTAATAGTAATTAATAGGTTCCTAACCGTCTAATAACGGTTAAAGAACGGTATTCTAATTATTAAAATCCCAAAACCCTCTAGGAACTAGTATTTAACTATTTTATAACCAAGTTTAACCGATTTAAGTCTTGGCGGAAGGCCTAGATAATACCTTAATATCGGTAAATTTTAAAAACTCCTACTAAAACCTGAGTTACCGCCCGCGCGTAGCCCTAATTTATAAATAAGATTACTAGCGTCCTATTAATAGGTTTAATAAATTAAGGGTCTAGGTAGGTTACTTTTAATAAATTTAATAACTCCGGGTTCATTTTAACCGGATTAGTAATTTTAGTAATTTATATATATTATTAATATATTAATAATAGCTTAGTCCTATAATAGGGCTGAAATAAATAAAGTTCTATAATCGATATTATTAACGGTAGCGACCTTTAGTAATAATTATTAACGCTAGCGACCTACCGGGCCTAGAATAATAAGTTTTAATAAAAGTTCTCGCGGGGGCGTCACCCAGGTATATCCGGGTAGTATATATATATAAATACTATAATATGTCGCATGCCATAGCGTATATCTTAGCGCATGCCTTGGCGCATACCTTGGCGTATACTATAATTACGTATACTATGGGGGGCTTTCGTCTAATGTTTTAAAGACTACTACGGGGGGCGTATATTATATACTATTTAAAATATCTTTACGTATACTATTCGTATACTATTCGTATACTATTCAATAGTATACGCAAGCTACGCACGCTATTACGTATATTATAGGGTATACTATAGCCTATACTATGACCTATACTATAGCGCATATTAATACGCATATAAATACGCATACTATAGGGTATATAATAGGCCTATGTATTTAATATTTGAGTTATTAACGATTTATCGAGTTACTAAACCTACTGAACCTATTAATAGTAAATACTATTTATTAATAAAACCCTACCCGGACCCCTAACTTACTAAAATTACTAAACCTCGGGTCGGTATTTAATATGGAGTTTTAGTGTAAACCCGTAGACGATTTTCTAATAGGGCTAATAACGCTTAAAGTATATTAATATTTACTTTTAAAATTTACCGATATCGTATCGATAATTAAATTAATAAATTATAAGGTTATCTTTACCTCAATAACTACCTATAATTAAAACATTAAATAAATAAATATTAAAACCGCTTTTCTATACGGGGCTATTAAAGAAGAACTTTATATAGAATAACCTATAAAACTTACTAGTATATAAATTTAAAAATATTTTATATAGCTTAAAATAATCCCTTAGAGTATAATATAAAATCTTTACTAAATTCCTTCGCTCCCTAGGTTTCGAATTAATTAGTACCGACTTTAGTAATTTTATTAACCCTAGGATAAATATTACTATCGTTATTTATATAAATAATCTTCTTCTTATTATCGGCCCAAAAACTACCGATATTAATTTTATTAAATCGAAATTAGATAATCGCTTCTAAATAAAGGACCTCGGCCTATATATTTTTTATTTAGGAATAATATCTTACGCGACCGCCCTAATAAAACCTTACGGCTTAATTAAACTAGGTATATTGAATAAGTCCTAAAAAGATTCGATATATAAAAGTATAAATTATTTTTATTTTTATAACTAAATTTTATAAGGTAGAGGATAATTATATTACTTTTATAATATTCCGCTTTAGGTATTAATCCGTAGTAGGATTCTTTATATATATTATACTAGGTACTCGCCCTAATATAATATACGCGGTATTAATAATTAGTCGGTATAAATTAAACCTAATTAATACTTATTAGATTATTATTAGAAAGATCTTTCGGTGCCTAACATTTATTATAAATTACCGCCTTATATATAAAGGACTCTTAAATTAAGTATTTAGATATATTAATACTAATTAAATAAATAATTCTAATACCGGTCGTTCTACTTTAGGATATATATTTAGTACCGGTAACGGTATTATTTACTAGTCTTCAAAGTATTAGTTAATAATCGCGTTATCGTTTTATAAGATTAAATAAATTAGGTAGATTTAGGTTTTTAAGGAAATTATTTAACTACGGGATTTATTTATCTAATTATCCGAAACTATTATATAAACTATAGTTATTTATTATAATAAATAGGGTATTATAGCCCTCGTAAAGAACTTCTAGTTTTATACCCGAATTAAATATATTAATATTAATTAATACTTTATTCGGGAAAAGCTCGTTAATGATTAAATCGTCCTAAAATACGTCCCGACCGATAAATAAATAACCGACGGTCTTATAAAGGCCTTAAATAAGGATAAATTTAATATATTTTATTAAACCCTAGGCCTAAAGGCCCTTTAGGAGTTTATTTAGTTATTATAATATAACTAAAATATTATTAAAACCGCGGGTATACCGCTAAGATTAGTAGGTACCTAACTTAACTCCCGTTTCCGTTTTACCTTATTCTTAATTATATTGAAATTAGATAATAAGTCCCTAGCCACTAGCTATTTATCGCTACTACTTTATATTTAATATATAGTATAAAATTCTAAGTATCTTACCTTCTTCGTATATTTAATTTTTATTATTACTACTATAAAAGCTTAAAATTAAACTGCCGGTATTAAAAGTTATAACTACTTTAAGTTTTTTTATATTTAATATAAGCCTATATCGGTAAAGCGGGAGACCGCTCAGGTAGGAAAGTGCAACGGACATGAGATTTATGCGGAAAATACGTATTTAGCACTTCGACTCTTCTTGTACGGGCTCCGTATAGCCGGTATTTATCAAGTATTAAAAAACTAGTATGCATAAAATACGGCGCTAAATTAGTACTATATTATATATATATAAAGTTTAAGGTTTAGGCTAATACTCGTAGAGTTAGAAATTAGAATAAAACGAACAATGCGCTTTATGCGCATTTGTCGCATGAATCTCATGTCCTTTGCATTTTTCGTCTATGCGGTCTCACCGCTTTGCCGATATAGATCCTTCTAAACTTTATAATAATATCTTAATAATTAAGTTATCCGAATTCCTAGTATATACGTAATTCTTTATATCGGTATATATATATACTCGCCCCCTATTATTCCTTATAAGAGATAATAAGGTTAATTAATCTAAGGACCTATTAAATCCTAAAGAGCGCGACTATTATAATAAACTCAATAAATAAATACTTTAAATTATTAATCGTTTAACTCTCTTTACTACCTAAATTAAATAAATATTACTATCTTTATTAATCCTAAAAGATATAATAAATACCTTATTATCTATAATTATAAAGTTAATATAAGTTAAGATTTCGACTAATTACGCTCTAGGTAGTTCATATTTCTAATTTAATTTATATTTATTTAAGTATACTATAGGGTAGATAGTCTATAATATAATAATAACGACTATATACCCCTGGAGCTATACCGTTACATTCGTTATATTATTATCTAGATTTAATTATTTTTTAGGTATTTAAAGCCCTTATTCTAGAGTCCCTAAAAATCAACGCCTCTAAGGATTCGCTCGTATTACTTATAAATAAACACTATAATATTATATTTATATAAGCGCTTAGCGCCTATAGTTATCCTCTATAATAACGTTTCTTATAATATTATATTATCGTCGGGATTTATCCATATCCCGCTTAATTATAATAATTTATTTATAGTATTGAATTCGCCCTATATAATCTATATAATTATATTTTAACTTATGAATAGTATATATATATTATATACTAAATAAAATTTTCAAATAACCGCGTTTTATCAAAATTAGGAATAGTTAATATAGGTAGACGGGATTTTCATTATATAAAAACTATTTACTATAACTACCCGGCGGTTACTTTTCTATAGTAATAGCGTTCGAGTAGGAGTATTAAAATACCAAGGTTTAGTATATCACGTAACTCAGTCACGTGATCTAGAATCTGTATACAGATCCTCTATAATATATAGTTTTACGTATTCTCATAATTCTATAGAATAATAAAGTATTCTTCTATAATTTTAATAGTTTATACCTAAACGGGGAATTTTAGAAATTCTAAATAAAAATTTATTTAAACAAATAATAATATAATAGAGGAACCGTTTAATTTTATCATTAGAATTATAAACTATAAATTACTTATTTTATATATTATTAGTAATTCAATAGTAATATACTAAATGGTTTATAACGCGAAAAGTCTATCGATAATCGAGTTAATTAATATTTTATAAAAGAATAATTCTTATTTATAAACAAAGATCCTCGAGATTAAATAGACGGAATACGCGTATTCCGCCGGAGTCTAGAAATACCTACGGAGATATTAATCCGTAAAGAGTTATTAGAAGAATATTGTAATAATATCTTAATAAGATACTTTAAGATTAAAAGATAATAAAGTTATTAACTCGGGAATATTATTAAAATACTCTAAAAGTTAATATACGAGAATATATCGATACGTATAATATCTACCAGTAGGTAAAAATATATAAATACTAGTTTTATAAAGATATTAATTCTTTACCCTAATTAGTTAGGCCGTAAAAAGAAATTACGATAAATTATATTACGGGCTTATTATTAAATAAATATATAAATTACGTCTATAATACGGTTCTGATAATAATAGATTAGTATATAAAAATATTACGATATCTTCTTCTTATTAAAGTCGTTAACGTAGTAAAATGAACGGAATTAATATTTAAAGAAATTATCTCTAAATACAATACTCCAAATAGAGATTCCGTATTTATAAATGTTTTCTACTTAGAAGTATATTATTATATAAAAATTAAAAGGCGCTTAAATACTACTTTCTATTTAGAAACCCGGGATAAATAAAGTAAATATTAGAATTAAACGTTAGAGTATTTTCTAAAAACCTTTTATATTAATAATGAAAATAATTAAATAGAACTTTTATTAATTACGGAATAAATATATTATAATATAAAATCTAAGATTATTCAAGAAAGCCTCTTTTATATAATAGTTTAATTTTTATTTATCTTTAGAACTACGTCTCAAGGATAAGATATTCAAAGGAGGAATATTACCGATAATAAAGATTAAAAAATTGATAAAATCTAAAATCACTTTACTTAAAAACATGTTAGGATAATATAGTTACGGCGTAATAACGAAATTACAATAGAACGCATAAGCCTAAATCTTTTAATATAAATCTTTTAATATTATTATTGATAAAGAATTGACGTAGAGGCTACTAAATAAGAAACTTTCCTATAAATTAATTAAATTATCTAAGATCTTAGAGATAATCGGATTATAAGTGTACCACTTAATATTAATAGTAAATTACTATATTTATAATATCTTTTTTATTTTATTACTAAAGCCGTATTATTAATAATAGAGTAATTTCTCGATATTAGAAATGTTTCTACTAGAACTAGTAAATAATATAAAAGAATAAAAGACAAGAAAAATTTTAAAGAAGAAGAAAGAGAAGAGTATTATCTAGGCCCTCTATTAAGATTTAAATCGGTTAAACTTCGGTTGTAAAATAGCTAGATACTCGTTGATAGAGGGTTTTAGGATTTTAACGGTTAGAATACTATTCTTAACGCGTTATTAAATAATTTAGAAACGATTAATAACTACGAGTTACGTCGGAAAATTTCTAACGGTCGTTAAGCGGTTTTTAAATACTTGTGTATTATAAATAAATTACTTAAATTACTCGTTATAAATAAGTACTTCGTTATAAGTAAATTATTCGTTATAAATAAGTAAATTATTATAAGTAAATTACTACTTTAATATTATTAGGGTATTATATCTATAAGCTATATTACTTGAAGGCTATTTATATTATATATATTTAGAAAGTTTATTATAAATAGTAAAGAAGTAAAGATTGTATAAAAGCCTTCCGCTAGATACTTTAAAGTACCGTAAAAGCGTAAATAATTATTAAATATAATATAAGGTAAACCTAAATAATACGGATACTAAACTCTAGGTATAACCGCGAAGGGACTAAAATAGTAATATAAAGTACTAATAAGTATTAATAGCCTTCCGTAGTATCTATTATACTAATTATCGGAAGAGTCGCTATTATTCTTATTAACCTAGTTCTTATTATTATTATCCTAATTATTATTATTATCGTCTTAATTATTATTATTATTAATAGTAATACATTCTATATTAGTAAGGTCCCCGCTAGTATTACTCCTCGTAATATCTTATTACGTGTTATTTATAGTATTATTAGTAGTAATATTAATATTCCTAGTTCTAACTCTATTAACTCTATTAATTTTATAATCTAAATCGATATTAAACGTATCCGAGTCCTTATTTATATTGAATTTTAGTCGGCGTTTATTTTAGATTATATATAAAATAGTTTTTAATAGGTAATTATTAATACTTAATTAAAAACCATCTTTATTATATAAAGTATTAAACAAGTTGAGGAGATATCGCTTATTATATTTAAATTATTATTAATTAAAGGGCTACTCCTCGTAAAACTCGGTTATACGTTAATAAGTAACTAGTTAAGAAAAGGCGTGTAGAATATATAAATAATATATATATAGAAGACTTTTAATAATTTTATATATTTTAGGAATTATAGCCCCTCGGATCTAATTTTATTAAAGTTTATTATATTAATAATAAATTTAAATATCAACTTCAATTATAATCTATTACTCCTAATTAATAATACTCTTAAAGGGTTTAAATATAACTAGTTTTAAAGACTAATTACGGCGGCGTAATCTTAAGATTATAATAAAACGTTATTATTATTTATTCGCGGCCGAGAGGATAATCGTTTTCTATTATTTATAGTATACCTAAATCATATTCCGAGTCTCTTTATATATAAGATTATCGGATTTTATACCTAGAAAGACGGTCCGTATAGGTTTATTAATATAAATATTAAATAAATAACGACGAGTAAGAAGATTAAATTCTACGTATATTTATTCCTCGGTTTTATTAAGCCGCTTAAGTTCTTTCCTAATTAATAATCTTATTCTAATTAATATTCTTATTTATTTATAACTCTTTAATCTTTTATAATTATTTAGTCTTTCCTTAACTCTAGTTATTTTATTATAATATAATTAAAGAGTTATTATAAGACCTTATATTATCTTAATAGATAAATAGTCTCTTCTAGCTAGCTATTATAAGGTCTATAGTAGACTACTTCTAAAGAATTATAAAAGACTTCTAGGGTACAGTAAACTACTTCTAAGGAGCTACGGAAGATTTTTAGGGTACGTTAAACTACTCTTAAAGTATAGTAAACTATTTCCAAGGAACTACGGAAGACTTCTAGTATATAATAAAAACCTTCGGCTAAGGCTAGTACTAAGACTAAAATTTTAATAATAAGAATTTACTTTGAGGTTAGAATTAAACTTTTTTAATCTAAATTTCTATTAACTATTTTTTATATAAAAGAATATATTATTTACTTTTTTAGTATTATTAGAAAGTAAAGTATCTTCTACTTCTAAATTCTTATTTAAGTCTCACTTTCGTCGACGGGTATTAAAATTAAATATAATTTCGATTAATTTATTTCTTAATTCCCCGTTCTTAGATATAATAGACTTATTAGGTATAAATAAATTAATTTACTACTAAAATCTCTTCAACCTAAATACTAAGACTTTAAAAGACTTTAATATAAGAGTAGTTTTCTAAGATCCGCCTCTAACTATAAATACCGTATAATTAAGATAATTTTACGATAGTAAATAAGATAAAGATTTAGTATAGAAGATAAAAAAATAGAATAAACAAAGAACTAGATAATAAATATAATATTCGATTCTATAATAAGGATATAGTAGGCGTAGGTTAGATTCTATTATTCTACGCTAGTATAGATCTAATATAATATATAGTAATATCTATACTAGTTTAATGTTTTTATAGGTATATAAAAGTCTTACTTCGTTAAAAGGGTATACCGTTATTATTAAAAATAAAGTAGAAATATATAAACCTATTAACTTTATTAAAGTATATATATTCTTTAAGGTCTTCTATTAGTTACTTTAGAGGCGCCGTTATACTCTCCGACTATATTTAAATATTTTATTAAGTTATAGAGAGAAGTTAGAGGGATAAAATATATCGAACTAGTATTTAAAAGTTTCGAATTAGTTATTAATAGGCTATTAAAAGACTTAAAACGCCTATTTATAGAATTTCTATAAATTATTAATAGGTATTTAGAATAGAGCTAGTTAAACACGTTTTATTTCTAGTTATAGTATATATTACTAGTAGTACTTATATAGTAGTACCTATTCTATAAAGTAGTACCTATATAGTAATAACTATCTAGTATTAACTATTTAGTAGAGACTATAGCGGTGCCTTTAGTTAAAGTAGTACCTTTATAGGAGTATAGTACCTTTATAGAAGTACCTTTAGAAATAATAGTAGTATCTTTATAACTAGGCCGAGCGTCTTTCTAAAAGTGTATCTTTACTAGAGTAATTTCGCGGTAGCGGTAGTACTATGATTCTAGTAGTATTATTATTGAATCGTATATTTCTAACTACGCGTTTAGAAACCGTGCCGATTTTAAGTAGTATATTACTAATTTTATATTACTAGTAGTAGAGAATAGCGTTTTTCCGTAGCGCGTTTTTAGCTATAAATTATTAATAGTATATAGTACTCTATCTAAATAGTCTATTCTAAAATAGTTTATTCTAAAGTAGTCTGTACTCCGTCTTAGGATTATACCTTGATTTCTATAATTTTGGCACTCTACTTTAGTAGTTAAGTAATCCATTAATATATTATCCGTACTATATATTAGGTACTAACTAGGATCTAGTACTATCTTCAATAGTTCTTTAGTACTAGAGAGTATTTAAATACTATATTATTATTAGTAATAGAGGGTAGATAATAATAGTAAAATAATTCGATTTACTATATAGGATATAAAGTAGATACTATAGTATAGTATAGAAGGCCTATTAAATAAATTATAAAGAAGAATCCTAGCTCATAATTATATTTATATAAATAGGTATTAAAAATTCATTTTAGTTTATAGATATACTCGCCTAAAAGGGTATTATCTACTCCTAAATTAAATATATAATTTATATTTATATTAAAGCGCTAGCTCTATATACTGTTATAGACTATAAATATAATACTATATAGCCGATAAAGAATAGTTAGTAGTATATTAAAGATTATTTTAATCTTTAAGTTAATTATAATTTAGTAAGACGTAAATAAGGAGGTAGTAGAGGCGTGCCGGCGAAAAAGTATTTAGGGTCCTTATCTAGAACCAGGATTTACTCTCTAGTATCTCCGCCACGCCGGCGACCCTTAGGCTTCATATATATAAACTTTTTAAAGAAATATTAATATTTAGATATCTTAGTCATCTTACTAAACTAGGTTATTAATTTCTCTCGAGTGTAATTAGACTTGGCTAGCGTATTAGGGTCGGCTTTCTAATTAAAATATATTTTTACCTTTACCGCGAATATAGTGAAAACGGCTACTAGTATAGTTAGTAAGGATTAATATATAATTAAAGAATAGAGATAAATATTTAAGGTAATAATATTAATAAGGATTCTTATCGGTCTCTATTATATCGGTATATTACTTTACGAAATCAAATATATAGTCGAAATTCGACGGAGAGTAATATACTTTCAGGATATTATTCAATATCTTTACATCGTAATATGGCCTAAGTAATCCTATTTTATTCTTATTAATCTACTCTTTAACTTTATTTTATTACGTAGCGTCAGCGAATGACTATTAAAAAGTAAATAAATAAAGAGGTATAACTATATATATAATCGACCTAGACTTCTAGTTTAAGGCGTTCTAGGATAACTATATTATAGAAGTTATATATTTTTATTCTTTAGCCCTAAGGTCGCCCCTTTAAACTTATTTAATTAAACGTTTATACGGCTTTATATTAAATCTCATTAATATTTCTAGACGCTAGTTCTCTTATAGTTCTATAAGACTAGATTTTATATTTATAATATAATTTAACTCTCTTTTCTTAGTATCTATAATTATCCTATTTACCCGTTTCTCTTTAACTAATAGTATATTAGATTTAGGTTTCGATTTCGATATAAAGGCCTTTATACTAGCCGCTACCTATACTACCTTATTTAATTCGGAGTCGTCGTTATTACTAAATCCTTCGTTATCCGGGGTATTCTTATTATTTATTAACTCTTCCTTACTCTAGTAGGCGGGATTCTCCTTATTATTATTATTACTATTACTACCCTCCTCTTTATTACTACTATTATAATTAAGGGCTAATTTATTATTCGTATTACTCATTACTATACTAAAGCTCTAGTCTAATTAGTATATATAAAATATCTCGGATAGAGAAACTTATTATCTTAATTATTCTTAGGCCTCTTAAATATACTCGATTATTTAATCGATTACTAACTTGGCTAGTACTTCGACGGCGAGATAAATATAAATTTAGTATTAAGGTTCTATCTAGTATCTTTCTCTTCCTATTAAATAGCTATAATTTTAGTACTAGTTTTATATAACGAGGTATAACGGTTTACTTAGGCTAGCTCTACGTACTTTACTTCGATCCTTTTTTAGGCGTAATATAGCTTCGTGAGATTAAAGTAGATTAGGAATTTAATTAATACTTAAAGTATAAACTAAAGGCCCTATTTAATACCTTAAAGAAAAAAGTAACGGGGATTATAGGCGGGGAAATTACTAATTAACTCTAACTTTATAGGAATAGCGACTTTAACCTTATAGTATTTAATATTTTTTCCCCTATTACTAGTTATAATATTGTTTATTTATTTAATAAATATATCTCATCCCCTATATAATGAATAGGGCTCATACTCTTATATTATAATTAGAAATATTATATATAAAGCCTCGAATAAATACTAGCTAGCGCTATACTATAAGTATAATAACCGTAGTAGTATATACCGAAGCTAGTACCTCTCCGCTATTACTCCTACCTAGAATACCCTAACTCTATATAATCGGCTATATAAACTAAATACGGAGGAGGGTAACTCCTTTAATATTATTAAAAGTAATTAAATCCAGGTATTTAAATATAGAAGAAGAAAATATCTAGGAATATAACTATATAAATAGGTAAACTAGAGAAGTTAGAGAAACTAAAAAAGTATAATTTAGATAAATATAGAAACTAGGCTTTTCTCTATAATAGTATAATAATTAGTAGTAATTATCTAGCGGTAAAATCTTTATATATAATCTTTATTAAATATTAATAGTCGATAATTTAGGATTTTATATACGTTATTTAACTCCTATTAACTTATTATACCTCGAGTATTTATTCCCTAACCTTAGCGACTATTAGATTATAAGAACCTATTAATTAATATAAACCTCTAATAATTCCGAATTACGAAAGATTTAAAAAGAGCGCGTTCTAAATAGGATTTTAATAAACTACTAAAGTAATTAGTATTTAGCGAAGAATAATTATTAACTTTTCTTAATTAAAATATAATTTATAAACGTTTTATTATTCTTGATAATATCGTAGAACTAGGCTAGTAGGTAAGATTAAAAGTATATATAAAATTGGCTCCGCTAACTTTTTAGGATATAATCGGTATTACTAATTCTTTATTCGATTTTATTAATAACGTAGAAGAATTTAACCCTATATACGAGTTCCTTAATTAATAAGATAATACCGATAAACCGGAGTCTCTAAAGGTACTAGAGGTCCTACCTTCCCCCGAAATACTTATTTAAGACTTTATCGATGATTTTAATAAACTGGCTTTACTATCGAATAATAATAGTGACTTTAGTATACTTCTATTATCGTATCGCCTCTTTACTACTAATCTCTTTAAGGAGGTATTATATAAAAGAGCGAAGTTTAGGCTAAATAACTTTAGTATAATATTTAACCTATAGTACTAGGTTTTAGGTATTATAAAATATAACTATTGAAGCCTCCTCGAAGTTCTCGCGTTTAATAATAATATTTAATATTTAAAAGAGCTACCTCGAATAGTCTCTATTATTAAAAAGTATATTATTAAATAACTACCACGAATACAGTTATAGAAGTAGGAATTATCCGTTAATATAGAGTATCTACCGACCTATAGACTATAGGATTAAGATACGGATAAAGTCTTTATAAAAACTCTTTATTTTTTTAATCCTATAAACTTATTTAAAACCGCGTTATTATTAGATACTATTATAGCTAAGGTATATAAAGGTATAGTATATTTTATAAATATACTATCCGAATTATTTTATTCTTATATATAGGCGTGCTCTATTCGAGCCTATTCTAGTAAATATACTACTACTAGTAATAAATCGACTATTATCTTTCCGTTAGACTACGTTTATTATATTTATAATAATTAGAACTATTAATACTATAAGGATAGTCGTAAGTATCTAGGTCGTATCTTTACGATTAGAAAAGATTTTATAAATAGAGTTATAAATAGAGCTACGACTATTTAATAAAGGGTAATATAATTTATAGTTAATCTATTAATCGGTATCTCGAAGTTTAATTTTAAGAATAGTAATTATCCGCTCGCGTTAGGTATTTAAAGCGAAGAGTATTTCCTATTTAATAAAAAGTTCGAACGACTCTACTAGGTTTCGTCTTTTAAAAAGAATATTTATTTCGACTATAAATACTAGGGCCTAGATCTTATACCGAAGAGTTAATTAATTAAATATATAGAGCGATTTATTATACGAAATATTTATAATTACCGGGATAAATCGACTCACGTATTATAACTTTTAGTAGTATATAGGGGGTATCTAGAACTAGTAATATATAAATATTAATATCTTATTCAGTTATCTAAGGGTACTTATATTTCGATATTATTATTAAATTTTATCGATATATTTAATCTCTTTCGAAATATATATAGGTCGATCTTTAGGATTTATATAACTATAATAAAGTTATTTTAGCGAGAGAGAAAATATAGAGTAAACGTTTTATTATTATATCTAGGGCCTTATATAACTAGATTTAAAGATATAATTAAGGTTTTAGAGCCTAGTCTTTCGATATTTAAAAAAAATACCCTTATCGATATTAACGGTATATAAAGATGACTTTACGTATTCACTTTAGCGTATATCGGAGATATGAAATAATAATAGGAAAATTTGGGATTTGGGAGTATTTTATTTAATCGTGGGTATAGTAAATACCTAGTTATAGAAATATAGAAAGAAGACCTTACCTTCGATATAACTATAAATACCCACTACTATTATAGGGTTATTCGCGAGCGTAATAATTTATCTCTCGGTATTATATACTTAAGGGGATTAGGTATAGCGGTAGAATAAATATTTTTAGTTAATATCTCACCGGTATTAGATATTATTAGATCTCGCCCGATGGATATAATATATTCTAAGTTTACTAAGATTATAAAATAAATATAATATTATCTAGTCGATACTATTTTAACTAATATAGGTAGGACTATATATACGACTAAATTTAGATATTTCCCGTTTCTACCCAGCTACGAGGTCATGATTTAAAGTCTTGGAAATACGCTAGTCGGCGATCATAGAACTTTAATAACTCGCGCAGTTTCTCTATCTTAAGTACCGTAGTAATTATATAAATTATTCTTCTAAAGCTTAGATAATCTAGAATATTATTTATTATATCTAGATATTATATGATTTTTAATTTTAAGGCCGTATTTATCATCGGTAAATCTCAAAAACTCCTACTAAAACCTGAGTTACCGCCCGCGCGGATAGGGCTGGCAGCGTCCTATTAGTAACTTTTCTGAGTAAAAGTTACTGACAGGACGCTGTTAGTAGCCCTAATTTACGGATAGGGCTGCCAGCGTCCTATCAGTAGGTTTAGTAAATTAAGGGTCTAGGCAGGTTACTTTTAGTAGGTTTAATAACTCCGGGTTAATTTCAGCCGGATTAATAACTTCAGTAACTTATATATACCGTTAGTATACTGACAGCAGCTCAGCCTTATGATAGGGCTGAAATAAATAAAGTTCTATAATCGACGCCATTAACGGTAGCGACCCTTAGCGACGACTACTAACGCCAGCGACCTACCGGGCCCGGAATAATAAGTTTTGGCGAAAGTTCTCGCGGGGGCGTCACCCAGGCACATCCGGGGAGTATGCGCACATGAATACCATGGCATGTCACATGCCATGGCGCATGCCTTGGCGCATGCCATGATTGCGCATGCCATGATTGCGCATGCCATGGGGGGCTTTCGTCTGATGTTTTAGGGGCTGCTGCGGGGGGCGCACATCGCATGCTATTCAGGATACCTTTGCGCACGCCATTACGCATGCCATGGGGCATAGTATGGCCCATACTATGGCCCATACTATGGCCCATACTATGGCGCATGCCAATGCGCATGTAAATGCGCATGCTATAGGGCATGTAATGGGCCTATTCGTCTGATATTTGAGTTACTGACGATTTATCGAGTTACTGAACCTGCTGACAGTAAGTACTATTTGCTGACAGGACCCTACCTGGACCCCTGACTTACTGATCCTGTTAAACCTCGGGTCGGTATTTGATATGGAGTTTCAGCGTAAACCCGTAGACGGCTTTCTAATAGGGCTGATAGCGCTTAGAGTATACTAACATTTACTTTTAAGATTTGCCGATGATTCGCTATATTATCGATACCTAATTAATTGTAAGGTTTAATAGGAAGATTCGAATCTTAGAAAAGTCGAGTTCTAGTGTACGGTGGCCGGCTTGGCTACGGTAGCCCTTTTCCAACACTTTAAATCATGACCTCGTAGGGTCGTTTATAATTATTAATAAAATATCTATAGAGTTATCGTATATAGGAATCTACGCGATTATTAATAATTACTCTTATCCTACTCCGTACCTAACTATAAAGTAAATAGATTTAGCCGCTTTTTATTAAAGTTATTAAGGAGACAATGACTCTAGTTTATAAACTTCGTATTATTAATTATATCGTACGTTATTATACCTTAATAGCTTAGTTAAATATAATAATATTATTCTTAGATATAATATTAGAATAAAGAGATTAATTATATATCTTTATAATTAAGGTACGAAAAGTATTTTAAAGACTATTTTAATATATAGCGCTAGCGTCGTTATCGGATTTTTAAAAAGGCGAAATTTTACTCTCTTCTCGTATAGTATCACTAGACGTTATTTCCGATATTAATATAGGCTACAAGTATAGCCAGTTATAATAACTAGAAAGGAGCGAGTATAACGCCTTGAAAGAGACCTTTAAGATAGGGGGCAAAATATCGAAAAAAGTTTATATATATCGTAGCTTTATAAACCGGCCTAATATATATACTAGTCTTTTTTTTAAAGATATTATATTCGAATATATAATATCTAATAACCTAGTTACGTTCGCCGGTAAAGATAAATATAGGTTTAAGCTTTATTTAAGAATATATATATTATTAATTACTAATTTAAGGGCTAGGCGATTCAAAGCGGATATCCTATATATTAATTATCGCGATATCACTAAAGTGCTTATGGCCAAAGAGATTATATATTAAATTATTAAATTTATTATCGCTAGGGCCTTTATTTATATAGAGCCTAATATTATATTAATAATACTCGAAATTAATTAGATATACCCGGTACTACTCGATATATTATTATTATACTCTAAAAAGTAGGACGCCGAAGACGAGTATAACGATTCGCGATTTATAGTACCTAGAGATAAGGTATATAAAAATCCCGTCCGCCTATTATACTTAAATCGTTTTTACGTTTATAACGAATTATAATAACTCTTATAGCCAGGTCGATTAGCCTTTAATAATCCTTTTTATATTATATTCTAAAAGGCCTACGAACTAGATTATAGTGAACTAAGTATGATTATTCTCCGCGATCGTAGTATATAGTAGTGTAAGAAGCTAGCGTTTACGGATAAGTAAATTATAAATAATATATAAAATCTATTAATTAATTAAAGTTATTCGCGTTCCCAATTTTTATAGTTTATATTTTTATAATCTATATTTAGTTCCTATTCTTATAGTTCATATTTGTAATTCGTATTATTATAATTCCTAATTTTATAACTTATAATTTATCGTAATTTATTACTTTATAACGTAGTTTATTCCTAGACTATATTTTTTATAATTTATAACCTTAATTATTCTTATTATTTATTATTTATACTTCTTCTTAGTTATTAGTTATATTAATATATTAAAATTATAAAATATTAAAGTATCGGATTATTTTTAAAATAAGCGATTTTATCGGTCTCTAATCTAACGGTAACTAGTATACGCGTGAATATAACTAGTCTAATTATTACGATGACTAGCTAGCTCGCCTTAACGGTATCTTTTTATATAAATTTACGAGAGGGAGACCTAGAATCTTTATATACGTTATTATAGTAAAAGGCTTTAAGGAATATAAACTCGATAATATTTTATAAATACCCTTACTTTAAATATTAAATACCGAGAGGATTATTAGCCTACCTCGGATTAATTATAAGAAATACTATATTCTACTAGTTAATCGGGTATTATAAAAGGATAATAAAAAAAGATTAGAGCGTAGAGGGCCAGTTTTACTTTTATATTAAGAGTATAATATTTAATTTATATAATTAGGCTAGGTTTAGCGGTAGTAGAATTAAACCTTATATTTCGCGATTAAATACTTTTTTATAGACTTTCCCTATCCTACTATAATATTATAAGTATCGAAATTATCCTATATAAATAACATTAAGGCGCGGTGAAAACCTATATTATATACTAAGCTAGACATTAAGTTAAGGCTCTACGGGTAGCGCCGTAAAACCCTAACTCTAAATTTATAAAGTCTTAATACTAAAAAAAATCGCCTTAATATTTCCTAATATCCGTCTACTATCCTAGTATTATAAACGAACCAAAGTATTTTACCCCCGATTATATATTTATATTATAACTAAAAAGCGCCGCTATTTATCGATATTTTATTTTATATTAAAAATATAATCCTATTAAACCTTATCCTAGCCTCCCGCGATATCTTTAATTAACTATACCTAAATATATATAACGAGGGATAGTTATTTATATTAATAAAAGAGATTAAAGGATAGTCCCTTAAACTCTATTAAATCTAGTCATTATAAGGTAGTAGACTATAACTAGGGGTAAAAATCTAGAAAAAGTACTTTATAGAATATATATAAATATATAAAGGCCGAAAGCGAGATAGGTAAATAGAGTATAAAAGTAACTAACTATTTAAATTATAAATATTAAATTCCTTTCGGAGCCGGCTAGTATATTAATAGTAATTATCTAATAAGTATATAAGTATATAGAAATGGCTAGAAAATAATCCTATACTAATACTAGAATTTATTAAATTTTTTAGAAAGTAAGCTTTTTAACTACCCTAGGCTCGTTTTCTAAACCTATATCATTAACTATACTAACTTCCCTAATTATTAGATAATAATATTTTATTAACTAATATACCTTATCGACGCCTAGAAATAACGATAAATAGGATATAAATAAGTTCGGAGTATCGAGTAATATATATATTTAGAAAAAAAGCCAGGCGCGAAGAAACTATAATATTACTATTTAATTTAAATTAAAAGATAAATATAAGATTACGATATCTAAAAATACGAGTTATAATTAATATAAAGTTATAGGGCCTAGAATCGAGCTATACCGTAGAATTAAAAATCGTTATTTCGAAAAGTCTTTCTAGAATCTATATAAATCTTTCCCTTCACACTTTCTCTAATTATTATATTAATAATTTTCTCGATTGCTACCTATGTATTTAAGGATCCTAAGATGAATAGCCGCTTTTTAAGATATTAGCCGCGTCTTTATTTCTCGCGCTTTTATTAAACTTCTATTAAGGATCTAGCTAATAATTTAATAATACGGCTAAATCGGTTACTAGGTACGAATAACTAGGCGTTACTCTATTATTCTAATATTTAAGATTTAATTCTAGTAAATTAATATACTAATTCGAAAACTTAAGGCGAGCGCTAATTTAGTTATTTATTTTAATTATAAATATCGTTGGTTCTAGAGTAGCCTTAGTTACGATTTCTTTAATTATTATAACTACCTTAACTATAATTTTTATAGAGATTACTCTATCGTAATAACGAGCCCCCGTTATAACGTCGCCTACCTATATATATCTATATACACTAGGCTCTATAATAAAAGGCGGTATTATAAACGGGGTAGTATTAAAGAACTCTTTAATACTATTTTAAAGCTACTAGCTCTAGAGCTAGATTATTTCACTAAATTATTAATATTATATTCTTTCTATTATTCGCGCTATATCGCTCGCTAGTAGGTATAACATTACTATAAAGATCGTGTATATTATATCTTAATCGTTTTTATCTCAATGGATACTAGTTATTAACTATAGATTAAAAATAAAGCTTTATTTTAGATAGAGCTTTATTACGGATAAAGGTCTACTATATAGGAAGGCTTGCTATATATAAAGGTTTATTATAGATATAGATTTATTATAGATAGAGGTTTATTATAGATAGAGGTTTACTATAGATAGAGATTTACTATAGATAGAGGTTTACTATAAATAGAGGTTTACTATAGATAGAGGTTTATTATAGATAAAGGCTTACTATAAACGGAGGTCTAGAGGCTTACTATAAATAGAGGTTTACTATGAATAAATATTGGCTCGTAGTACCGATAAAGAATAAAAAAATATAGTAGTCCCTAATATACGTATAGTAGATGAGTAGTAAAGTAGGACTCGTAATGAATTTCTAGGTAGGGTATAAAAGACTGGATATAATTAAATTAAATAATATAAATAGTTTGATAATAAACTGTAAACAGCTAGTTAATAGCGTAATTCAACGGGGTTTTTTTAAAAATTAAAGTTAATAACTTGTTCTAAGGAAGTTAACAAAATATTAATAAAAGATAAACTAGATTTTATAATTTAATAGCTATTATAGAGTTAAATAGATAATTCATTATCTGATTTTCTAAATTGATGATTTATACTAATAAGTAGTTAACTTACAATCAATTTAAATACGCTGTTATCATTATCCGAGCCTAAACTTCATTTTCACATTAGCTTAACTACTCATCGTACGCTCGCGTAGTCTCGATAAAGTAATTATTATTTCCGATTATTTACTTCGTATAATTATAACTCGCTAGTATTTATTAAATTTACTAAGGCCTATATACTCTTATTTCTCTTCTCTTTCCCCTAAAAACTCTAATATTCTTAAACTTTATTATAGTTCCTACTCTAGTATAATATACGAAGGGCCTTACTAGTTATCTCTTCTTTTAGTACTAGTAGTCTTATTATAATATTAATTACTAAAGGCTTTATTTATACTTTACCCTAAATTTAATATTATTAAAGACTTTAGTGTTGGAATATAGGAGTATAGGACTGTTTAGTAACTACTTAATAAGTAGATATTTGGTAATACTTGGTATTAAGGTCTTGTACGCATATTCGCTCTTATTCTCCATAAATAATTAATTAAGAAGTATTTCTACCTACTATAATTTAATAGGTTATAAGCCCGGGCTCTATATATCTATCCGCTACGTACTCGCTATATTATTATGGTATTAATAGTAGTAATACGGCGTTATTACGTTATCGTAACTACGCTTAGGACGCACTAGATTGCGCCCGTAAAAAATTTCCAAATAAGGGGCTTAATACCTAGAATATAGTTCCGCCGGCCCCGCCTCTACTAAGGAATAGCCCGATAAATTATATACATAACTACTAGAAAGTAGTTATATAGCGTATACTAGAGAGTGGCTAAATCGTTTATAAAGAGTTTATACACCGCTAGAAAATAGTTAATAAGCGAAGTACGCTATTAGAAAGTAATTAATTACTATACTAGGGAGTAACTAATCGCCGTAATCGGCTAATATTAGCGTACTTTATATATACCTAAATAAATACCTTAAGGGTAGCTATATATAATAGTTATTTATTATCGTTAATACCTTTATATAACTTATTATAATTATTATTAGCGTACTATAACTTTCAGTTTATAAGGTCTTTTTAAAGCCTAGAATAATCATAATTAATTATCGTTATAACTTATTTACCGCCTTAAAAAAATTAACGTTAGTAGCGTTAGTAGCGTTAATAGTTAAGAAATAAACTTATAACTCTATAGTCGGGGGGAAAAACATTATAAACTATAATTAGAGGTCGTATTAATAATTATAACTCTTATTATTAAAATAATTATTAAAGTTATTTACTTTTGTTCCCTCGTATAAAGTAATAACGAGCTAAATCCTAAATACGCTATCCTCTAAGTTTCCAGCCTCGTCGTTTAAAATAATTATAAAAAAAACGACTATTAAAACGAAAATAAAATCTAGAATAACTTAAGACTAAATCTCTTTATTTAATTATTAAATAATAATATACTCTTTAAAGTCTCTAACTCCGTACCTTTTAATAAACTAGGTAAATAATCGACTACCTCCGTAATAAAGTATATACGTATAACGATAAAAGAGACGTTAATACCTCGTATATATACCGCTATCGATCCGACTCCTTAACTAGCTTTAGTTACTCTAAATGAATACTAGAACTATTTAATAATATTAAGTTATTCGGCCTTATACTTAGGTTACTATTAATATATCGGTATTTGTAAAGACTATTTAGGTATTTATTAAAATCGAAATCTTAAATTTAATAAAAGGCTTCGTTGAATAGAAATAAAATATATATAATAACTTTAATATAATAAATTTATAGGAATAGCTCGAAGATTTATTTATTATAGCCCTAGAACTAGACGCAGGTAAACTCAACTACGATATCGATACTATATATAAATAATTTATTAATAATAAGATAATTTATAATATTCTCCGTTATACCGTCGCCCTTATAACCTACGCCAAAATTAAGAATAATAAGGTCGCTATTATAGCCGAGACGATTATTATAAATAAATTTAAATCTCGTAACTCCAGCTACCTATATAAGGTATTAATTAAACTTAATTAATTTACTATTAATTAATACGATAATCCTAGCGATTATACTAGTAAATTTTAAGAGGTTTATAACGAGCTCTATAACTTTAACTACCTTAAACTTAATAATAACTTTATAGTCTAATAGTTCCACTATAATATTAACTTTAATTACTAGCGCTACTATAAAATATTCGCTAAAGACTATAATTTATTTAATACCGATAATACTACTAAAACTACCCTAAATATAACAATCTCTCGCTTCCGTAATATATTATATTTATAGGCTAGTAGTACTAATTATAATTAACTAGTATTTATTATATATACCTTAATACTATAAGGACTTAATTAGGAAGGAATTATTCGATTATACCCCTACTACGCTAACTTTATTAGGCGGGTATAGTATTATACTATTTATAATAAGCCCTAGTATAATAATCTTAGTTATAATAACTAGCGCGACCGTAGCCGGCGCGGTCGAGGTAACCGCGGTAGAGACCGGTAAAGATAATAATAACGCTACTATTAAAGATAATAGCGATAATAATAGAAGCTAAAATAATAAGAGTAAGGATAATAAATCTAATAAATTAAATAAGCGCTAGGGGTCTAATACCGAAGGTAATTCTAATTTTAGAAATAAAAAACGCTACTACGCCTTTATAGGTATTATAGTTAATATTTCTAAACTCTAGGTCTTAGATACCGGTACTACCGTCTATATTAACCACGATCGCTCTACTTTTATAGGGTATAATAAGCTTAAAGGCGGCCTAACGTTATATAATAACAGTGTTATTCGGCTACTATAGTTAGGCGATAAAGGTATATAGTACTTGTATTATTCTAGAGTTAACTCGCCTTATTAGAAAGTTATATTAATATTAATTAAGTTAACGATTATAATACACGATACTCTACCTTTAAATATACGTTTAATCTCGGTAATATAATTATTATTTAGTAATTTAAGCGCTAATTAATTATTATTTTATTATCTTATAAAGCCGAATATATTAATTAAATATAAGTTATTAAAGAACTTATTTAGCTTAAAAGATTATTAAAATAATGAATACTTATTACCTCTATACCTTATTTTAGGGGCAAATCTAAGGATTATATATTAATATTATTCGTTAATATACCGTATATATTTATTACCTTTTGAGCGATATTTGTATACTTCGCGCTTATTATAATTATCTTTTATAATAACTAAGGTATTATAGCCCTAGTTAAGAACCCCTAAAATTACGGTTATATTAAGTATATCGATCTATAATATTATTTCTAGCGCGAAAAAGTCGTATTAGGCGAAATTAAGTTTCGTTACGTTTTTATAGCGGAGTAGATTATTAACGGCCTTACTAAAGCCCTTCTTAAAATTAAATTCGATATCTTTCGGGTTACTTTAAGCCTATAATAATTACTCTTTATAAAAGTCTATTAACGCTTTTATAAAAGCTTATTTATACTCTTATAAAAGTTATTCTATACCTATAAATATTAAAACGCGGCTCTACGGGTTTATCTAGAGGCTCTCGGGCTAGGTCTTAATAACCCCGCCAGTAATAAATATTAAAATTTAATTTAATATTAATTAATAATTACCGCACCGAATACTATTAAATTTTCAGGGCCTTATCTAAGGCCCTTATAAAGTATACTCTCTAATTTTTAGCCGAATTACGTCCGCGTATATAACGGTATATCGTAACTTGCTTTAGGTACTTTTAAGTCATATATAGCGACGATAAAATCGTCTTTAGATTTGCCGTTTTTATTTAACCCTTTTATAACCTTTATTAATAAATTTATACATCGCTAGAACGTCCTTTAAGTATCCGTTATAATTAAATATTATCGTATTTATAGTATTTAACGCGGCCCCCGTAGTATCCTAGGCGGTCTTTATACCCTTAATAATTATCTCCCCATAAAAGTATATAAAATTCAAAATTTTGAATAATCTTCTCGGAGTATTTGTATTATTTATTAATATCCCGACCTTACTGCTACTTATATTTGGCGTATATAGGTTGGCCGTTAAATAAAGTTTTTAAAATACCGTATTAAATAAAAAAACGGAATTTTCCTCCCTTAGCCTCTACCGACGTAGTTTAGCCTTATAGTTTAGCCTCTACCGATATAGCTTGGCCCTATAGCTTGGCCCCCACTAATTATAATTTTAGGCTCATAACTTAGTACCTATTAATAACGGTTTTTGACCTATATAAACTATTATAACGACCCTAAAATAGGGGGAATACGGGGCTATTTTAGAGACTTCTTAATAAAGGATTTCGTTCGAGTAGGAGTATTAGAATATAAGATTACTTCATAATTATTCACTAAGTAGATACTTAGTAATACTTGATATTAAGGTCTTATACGTATATTCGCTCTTATCCTCCATAGATAATTAATCAAGAAGTATTCTACCTACTATAATTTAATAAAAGAAAGAAGATATCAAAAATTATTTATTTTTATATATTTCATATAATTTATTTATATAATTTGTTTATAAGACTATTTCCGAATTACTTTAGTAAATATAGTAATAATTTATACTTCCGCGGCGCTAGTAATATAGTTTACTTATTATTATTTTACCCTAGAACTAGCGTAATATATAGTTCTATAATTTAATTATTACTAAATTAATTATCGCGTGCTCGTAATATTTATAACTCGTTATTATTTACGTAGTTTAAATAAACTAGAATATTTGATAATTTTATAATCTCTATAATTGTGGATAATTTTTAAATAAAAATAGTTCCATTTTAAATACTAGCGATTAAAAAGAGTTTATTTAATTATTTATAATATTAAAAATAAGCGAAACTCGCGTAGTATATATAAGTTATTTAGAAAGTTCTTTATAATATTCTTTCCCTTATTATTTGACTAGGTTTATATTGATAAATCTCAAAAGTAAATGTTAATATACTTTAAATACTATCAGCCCTATTAGAAAACCGTCTACGAGTTTATATTAAAACTCTATATTAAATACCGACCCGAGGTTTAGTAGGATTAGTAAATCAGGGGTCCGGGTAGGGTCCTATTAATAAATAGTATTTATTATTAATAAGTTTAGTAACTCGATAAATCGTTGGTAACTTAAATATTAGACGAATAGGCCCATTATATACCCTATAGTATACGTATTTGCATGCGCATTAGTATGCGCTATAGTATGGGTTATAGTATGGGCTATAGTATACCCTATAATATACGTAATAGCGTGCGCAGCTTACGTATACTATTGAATAGTATACGAATAGTATACGCAAAGGTATCCTGAATAGTATACGATGTGCGCCCCCCGTAGTAGCCCCTAAAACATCAGACGAAAGCCCCCTATGGCATGCGCAATCATAGTATACACTAAGGCATGCGCAAGGTATGCGCTAAGGCATGCGCCATGGTATGCGATATGTTATGGTATTTATATACATATACTCCCCGGATATGCCTGGGTGACGCCCCCGCGAGAATTTTCGTTAAAATTTATTATTCCGGGCCCGGTAGGTCGCTGGCGTTAATAGTCGTCGTTAAGGGTCTCTATCGTTAATAGTGTCGATTATAGAACTTTATTTATTTTAGCCCTATTATAAGGCTAAGCTATTATTAATATATTAATAATATATATAAATTACTAAAGTTACTAATCCGGCTGAAATTAACCCGGAGTTATTAAACCTATTAAAAGTAACTTACCCGGACCCTTAATTTATTAAATTTATTAATAGGACGCTAGTAGCCCTATCCGTAAATTAGGGCTACTAGTAACGTCTTATTAATAACTTTTATTTAGAAAAGTTATTAATAGAACACTACTAGCCCTATCCGCGCGGGCGGTAACTTAGGTTTTAGTAGGAGTTTTTAAGATTTACCGATATAGAAGATTTTCTCGAATCTTTATTTAGGAATTATAGAATTTAAAGTTTAAAAAGTTTAGAGCGGAACGATATTATCATTTAATATATATATCGTTAAGTTAATATTTATTATATTATTTTATCCCTTATTTTTCCTACTAATTTAAAGAGTTTTCTCGAATAAATATTATATCGGTAAATCTTAAAAACTCCTACTAAAACCCTAGTTACCGACCGCGCGGATAGGGCTAGTAGCGTCCTACTAGTAACTTTTACTAAGAAAAGTTATTAATAGGACGTTATTAGTAGCCCTAACTTACGGATAGGGCTACTAGCGTCCTATTAATAGATTTAATAAATTAGGGGTCCGGGTAGGTAACTTTTAATAAATTTAATAATTCGGGGGTCTAGGTAGTATCCTATTAATAACTCCGGGTTAATTTTAATAGGATTAATAACTTTAGTAATTTATATATATTATTAATATATTAATAGTAGCCAGCCCTATTATAGGGCTGAAATAAATAAAGTTCTATAATCGTCGTTATTAACGATAGCGACCCCTAGCGACGATTATTAACGCTAGCGACCTACCGGGCCCGGAATAATAAATTTTAACGAAAATTCTCGCGGGGGCGTTACCCAGGCATATCCGGGGAGTATACGTATATGAATACTATATTATTTCGTATACTATGACGTATGCCTTGGCGTATACCATAATTGCGTATACTATAAGGGGCTTTCGTCTAATGTTTTAGAGGCTACTACGGGGGGCGTATATCGTATACTATTTAGGATACCTTTGCGTATGCCATTCGTATACTATTCGTATACTATTCAATAGTATACGTAAGCTGCGCACGCTATTGCGTATGCCATGGGGCATACTATGGCCTATACTATAGCGCATACCAATGCGCATGTAAATGCGTATACTATAGGGTATATAATGGGCCTATTCGTCTAATATTTAAGTTACTAATTATTTATCGAGTTACTGAACCTATTAATAGTAAATACTATTTGCTAATAGGACTCTACCCGGACCCCTGATTTACTAATCCTATTAAACCTCGGGTCGGTATTTAATATAGAGTTTCAGCGTAAACCCGTAAACGGCTTTCTAATAGGGCTGATAGCGCTTTAAGTATACTAATATTTACTTTTAAGATTTACCGATGTATATAACTACGAGGGCGAATTCTTTAAAGAAAGAAGTAAGTTTTATATTATATTAAAATTAATTACTAAAGTATAAATATAGTCTCGGGCTAAGAGTAATAAATTATATACGGCGCGTATATTAATAAATTTGAAAAACTCTTATTAAAACCCTAGTTACTAACCGCGCGGATAGAGTTACTAGCGTTTTATTAATAACTCTAAATCATAGATAGTACTAGTAATATCCTATTAGTAGATTTTTTAATTTTAATTACTAATAAGATACTACTATTAACTCTAATTCACGGATAAAGTTACTAGTACCCTATTACTAAGTTTAATAACTCTATATTAATTCTAGTAAAATTAGTTATTTTAGTAATTTATATATATTATTAATATATTAATAGTAACTCAGCTCTATTATAAAGTTAAAATATATAAAGTTCTATAATCGTCGTTATTAATAATAGTAATCTTTAGTAATAATTATTAACGCTAGCGACCTACCGGGCCTAGAATAATAAGTTTTAGTTAAAGTTTTTACGGGTGGCCTCATCGAGATATATCCGAGAAAAATATATATATAAATACGCTAGTATATTATATACTATAATATATACCTTAGTATATATTATGGCGTATATTATTAAATATACTATAGAGGGCTTTCGTCTAATATTTTAGAGACTACTACAAGGGGCGTATATCCTATATACGCTTCGAATTAGCGTGGGGTAGAGTAGGTATAATCTCTACCCTAATTTAAAGAGGGTGTTTATTAACGTGAGACTAGAAATAAAATAAAATAAAATAAGATTTTTCTCAAAGATCCTTATTACGCTAAAATAGATTTATAGTAATTATTATAATAACCGTCTTAATAATAGAGTTATAGAATAGAAATAGAAGAATATTTTATTCTTCGATAATAATAGAAGTTATCAAGAGATAAAAATAATATGAAAATTATACTTACTATTTACTCCCTTCCTTATTATACTCAACTCCTATTAGGTATTATAATATTAAGTATTAAATATGTTAATATTAATATATATCTCTTTATAGAATGAATTCATAGCCCCTAACTATCTACGCTAATTAAATATCTTTATTTTAAATAGTTGTATACTTAATCTAGATTACGTAGAGTTAGTATCTTATATTATTAATATTAATAATAAAAGATTAAGATAGACCTTATTTTTAAATAATATTATTAATATTACTTCCGTTACTTCTTATATAACTATAATTATAAACGATTACTAACGTATAATTAACGACTCCGACGTAGCCGAGATTATTACTTTATATATAAATCGTTAGAAAGAGAGTTTAGGAATAAGTAATTTAATAGTTTTCCAATAACGTTTAATTTCGCGTAGAGCGACGGCTAAATTATTCAGATTAATTTAAACTATTACAATAATTATTAAAATTTAATTTACTACTCTTTTTTTATACTTTATATTTACGTATTTATTTAGTTATACTAGATAGAGTTAAGGTATTAAGAATAATCTTCTATTAAAACTATAGAAGAATACTTAATTATTCTATGAAGTTATAGGAATACGCGAGATTATATACTATAGAGGATCTGTATATAGATCCTAGATCACGTAATTAAGTCACGTAACGTACTAAGCCTTAGTATATTTTAATACTCCTACTCGAATATAGAAAAGTAAACGCCGGGTAGTTATAATAAATAGCTCCTATATAATAAAAACTCTATCTATCTATATAAAACATTCCTGATTTTGATAAAACGCGGTTATTCGAAAATTTTATTTAATATATAATACATATGTATTATTCATAAGTTAAAACATGGTCGTATAAATTATATAGGGCGAATACGATACTATAAGTAGATTATTATAATTAAACGGGATATAATTTAAGTCCCGATAATAATACTACGAGAAACGTTATTATAGAGGGTAGTTATAGGCGCTAAAAGTCTATACGAATAAAATATTATAATGTTTATTTACGAGTAATACGAGCGAGTCCTTAGAGGCGCTAGTTTTAGGAATCCTAAAATAAAGACTTTAAGTACTTAAAGAATAATTAAATCTAGATAATAATATAAAGAATATAGTAGTATAGCTCCGGGGGTATGTAGCCGTTATTCTTATATTATAAATTATCTACCCTATAGTATATTTAAATAAATACGAGTTAGGTTAGAAATATAAATTATTCAAAACGCGAAATTTTAACCTATATTAACTTTATAATTATAGATTATAAAGTATTTACCGTATTCTTTAAAGTTAATAAGGATAACGGTACCCTAGTAACATTATATATTTATAGGTTAAGTACCGGTACCGACCTATAATTTAGTCTAGGTAGTAAAGAGAGTTAAATAATTAATAGCTCGGGGTATTTATTTATAGAGTCTGTTATAATAATCGCTTTTTTTAGGATCTAGTAAAGTAAGTCCTTAAACTAATTAGTCTTATTATTCCTTATAAAGAATAATAGGGGGTAAGTATATATATATATATTAATATAAAGAATTACGTATATACTAGGAACTCGAATAATTTAGTTATTAAGATATCGTTATAAAGTTTAAAAGGATCTAGGCCTATACTAGGTATAAATAAATCTAAGATAATTATAACTTTTAATACTAGCGATTAAATTTTAAACTTTTACGGGAGTTATTAATAATAAAGATTAAATATACGAAGAAAATAGGATACTCGGAATTTTATACTATATATTAAATATAAAATAGTAGCGGTGAATAGGTAGTAGCTAGGAACTTATTATTTAATTTAATATAACCAAAAATAAGATATAGCGGAAACGGGAGCTAGGTTAGGTATTTATTAATCTTAATAATATGTTCGCGGTTTTAGTAATATTCTAATTTTATTATAATAACTAGATGACTCCTAAGGGGTCTTTAGGCCTAAGACTTAATATAATAAATTATTTTTATTTTTATTTAGGGCCTTCGTAAGGCCGTCGGCTATTTATTTATCCGGGATATATTCTAGGATAATTTAACCATTTATAATCTTTTCCCGAATAAAGTATTTTAATAATATTTTATTCGAGTATAGAACTAGGGGTCCTATATTAAGGCTATAAACCCCTAATTATTATAATAGATAACTATAACTTAAATAGCTATTTCGGATAATTAGGTAAATATATTCCGTAGCTAGATAATTTCCTTAAAAACTTAAGTCTACCTAATATACTCAGCTTTATAAATAGATAGCGCGATAATATACTAGCGCTTTAAGAGCTAGCTAATAGTACCGCTACTAGTATTAAATATATATCTTAAAGTAGAACGGCGTATATTATAATCGCCGGCCTAATTAATATCAATATATCTAGATATATAATTTAGGGGTCCTTTATATATAAGGCGGTAATTTATAATAATTTTTAAATACTAAAAGACTCTTTTAATTATAGTCTAATAGGTATCGATCGGATTTAATCTATATTAACTAACTACGGATACCGCGTATATTATATTAGAGCGAGTACCTAATATATAATATATATAAAAGATCCTACTATAGATTAGTATTTAAGATAGAATACCGCGGGAGTAATATAATTATCCTCTACTTTATAAAGTTTAATAGAGGTATTTATAAAAGTAAACTATAATTTATACTCTTATATATCGAATCTTTTTCATTTATTTAACGTACCTAGTTTAACTAAGTCGTAGGGTTTTATTAGGGCGGTCGCGTAAGATAATTATCCTTAAATAAAAACTATATAGGCCGAGGTCTTTTATTAAAAACCGATTATCTAATTTTGATTTAATAAGATTAATATCGGCGATCTTTAAACCGACGATAAGAAGAATATTTATATAAATAATAATAATAATATTTATCCTAGGGTTAATGAATATATTTAAGTCGATACTAATTAGTTTAAAGCCTAGAGAGTAAAGGAATTTAGTAAAGATTTTATATTATATTTTAAGAGATTATTTTAGCTTATATAAAACTCTTTGAAATTTATATATTAATAAGTTTAGATTTACTCCGATAGGTTATTTTATATAAATTTCTTTCCTAATAACCCCGTATAGAAAAGCGATTTTAATATTTATTTGTTTAATATTTTAGTTATAAATAGTTATTAGGGTAAAGATAGCTTTATAGTTTATTACTTTAATTATTAATACGAAGGTTTAATAGTACATCGGCAAATCTCAAAAACTCCTACCAAAACCCTAGTTGCCGACCGCGCGGATAGGGCTGGCAGCGTCCTGCCAGTAACTTTTACCAAGAAAAGTTACTAACAGGACGCTGCTAGTAGCCCTAATTTACGGATAGGGCTGCCAGCGTCCTGTCAGCAGGTTCAGTAAGTTAGGGGTCCGGGCAGGTAACTTTTAACAAGTTCAGCAAGTCGGGGGTCCGGGCAGTATCCTATTAGTAACTCCGGGTTAATTTCAGCAGGATTAGCAATATCAGCAATTTATATATACCGTTAGTATACTGACAGCAGCCAGCCCTATCATAGGGCTGAAATAAATGAAGTTCTATAATCGTCGCCATTGACGGTAGCGACCCCCAGCGACGACTACCAACGCCAGCGACCTACCGGGCCCGGAATAATGAGTTTTGGCGAAAGTTCTCGCGGGGGCGTCACCTAGGCACATCCGGGGAGTATGCGCACATGAATACCATGCCATTTCGCATACCATGGCGCATGCCTTGGCGCATGCCATAATTGCGCATGCCATGGGGATACCTTTGCGCATGCCATTCGCATGCCATTCGCATGCCATTCAATGGCATGCGCAAGCTGCGCACGCCATTGCGCATGCCATGGGGCATACTATGGCCCATACTATGGCCCATACTATGGCGCATGCCAATGCGCATGCAAATGCGTATGCTATAGGGTATGTAATGGGCCTATCCGTCTAATATTTGAGTTGCTGATTATTTATCGAGTTACTGAACCTGCTGACAGTAAGTACTATTTGCTGATAGGACCCTGCCCGGACCCCTGACTTACTGATCCTACTAAACCTCGGGTCGGCATTTGACATGGAGTTTCAGCGCAAACCCGTAGACGGCTTTCTGACAGGGCTGATAGCGCTTGGAGCATGCTGACATTTACTTTTGAGATTTGCCGATGTAATCGAGATCTTTTGTCACGGGGTAGACTTTGGTAGGAGTATTAATATAAATATCTACTAAAACGGCGGGCTGAGCCCTACCGCTAGCCCTATCGAGACTAGGGTGACACTAGGATTCTAGTATATTAGGGCCAAATCCTCTATAAAATAATTAATATCTTTTATATTATATACTATTATATTGACCCCTTATCAAATAGTAGTAACGGCGATACTAACGTAGAACCATATCTCTTCTATATTAGTAAGAATGATTATACTAGTTAAAAGTAGTAAAATAACCCCCAAAACGGCTAATATACTCCCTATTAATTACTATATTCAAAATAGTTTACTCCGTATCGATAGCGAGTCTTATTTATATTATACCTATTTAGCGCTTCCGTACCGTACTCTACTACCTTAAATAAGTATTTCTAAACTCTTTATTAAATTATTAAAGTAGCCTATTTAATACTCTTTTTATTTAGGGTATTTATAATAAATATTAAACTAAGTATTTAGAACGTCGCTTAATTTATTTCTCTTTTATTAATATAGTTATTTATTTTAATAAACTACCTATTAGGTAAACGTCTAGCCTAGTAAATATATTATTAACTATATCTCTTACGCTTCCGTTATAGAAAAAGAATATTAGAATACTAGTCTTTTAATACTATTCTTATATTATTCGCCTAATATTACTACTTTTAGTATTTATTATTAATTATTACTTTGGTTATTACCTTAGAAGAAACTTAGCTAAGTCTTATTATAGTTGATTTTACTTTCTATTTATAAGAATTCCTACTATTAAGTAAATATATCCTAAAATAAATAAAAATTACTTTTAACGTTAAACGAGTAGTTATCTAGATAATTATATAGTCTTTTTATCCTCCTACTAAAGTACCCCTTTAGTATTTATTAAAGAGGGGCCGGAAAGCGAAGTAGTTTAATAACGACCTTTCGGAGTACACTAAATTTAAATAGCCTACTATATAACTACCCTAGATTATAGATAAAATATTCGTAATATCGTTTATCGGTACCTTCCGAAGGGATATTAAAGAGCTACGTTAATACCTATAAAAAGAAGTAGCCTTTAGAGGACGAATTTAAAAACGAAGAAACTATAACTCCTTCCGAGTCTAAATAACCTATTATAGATTCCGAATAAATAATATAATTTATAGAATCGCTAGAAATTCAGGCCTTTATTATTAGGTTAATAATTAGGATAAAAGAAAGCCTAGTAAGACCTTAAGGCCTATTAGGAGTAAATAATTTAACTAGTTAAAATAATATTAATACTAGAGTAAACGCCTAAAATAAGTTAAAACTCGAAGAGATTAGATTCTTCGACCCTAAAAATAATAGAAAGGATAACCTATTTACTTTAAGAAAATATATTATATATATAATTAAATAGTACGATAAAAAGGAGGTATAAAAGCTTTTACTTTTATATCTTAAAGGAGTAATCTTTAAATAATTCTCGAATAAATTAAATATTAATATTAAGGCGCTAATACTTACCTTCGCTAGCCCTAAATAAATAGGTCGTTTTATTAAACGATTTAAGATAAAGATACTAGAATCTATATATAAACTTCATTTTAGTAAATATAAATTCGTTTAAATATATACTAGTAAAACACCTAAATAATATATAAATAAGATATTTAATTTAATTAAGGCCGCCGATATTCCTAGTATATATTAATAAATATTTATAATCTACGATTATATTAACTCTAATTTTAAGTCTTTTATTAATCCGCTTAAACCTAGGGTCCTACTAGATAAATTCCTTAATTTACTTAATACTAAGGAAGAAGCCTAGCTAGGAATAATATAAAGTAATAAAATAATTAGGCCTCTACCGCCTCTTAAGCCAGAGGGCTTATAGTAAAGCTAGTAGAATTATTAATAACTTAACCGGTTCTAGTTATAGTAGAACTAGTTATTTTAAGTTACTTTTTATTAATTTATTAATCCGGCCTATTAAAATATACTAAACATCCTTTAAACGTAGTAGTAGCCTCGTTAAATTTAACTACTATTTATTTAATTATAGATTATTAGTAATAATACTAGAAATATACCTTTCCCTTTTAGAAATAGAAATCGTCTTAACTATTAACCGCGCTAAGAAAACAGTGGGCCTATAACCGGTAGTTATAATCCTAATTATTTCGGGTAATAATAAGTACCCCCTAGGTATATAATTATTTACTATAAAACCGAGGTATAAAAGGACTACTCTTAAAAAAACGGTATTATAGAGTTATAAATAGAAAAATTATTTATACCTAACGTTAATTACGTTAATAAGTAGAGCTAGTATTATAATATAACCTTACCTACCTTAGATCTAATTTAGGTTTAAGTTATCTTAGCCTAGCCTAACCTATCTTAGATCTAACTTAGGTCTAAGCTAGTTTCCTTATTTTTATCCTAATATAGTCGGGATAAGAAATAAATAAGTACTCCGTGCGCTAGCTCCTATTTAGATAGTAGCTGGCCCTGCCCTAGTTTTCGTCCTTTATCTTTTATCTTGGCCTACTCCTATACTATAACTAGGCTATAGTTTAATAAACTTGGCCGTTAGTTTAATAAATATCCAGATATTAATCCCGTCTTTTAACAGCTAGGATTAATAATAAAAGAATTATTATAATAAATAAGACGAAATAACCGGTTATTAAATAACTATTATTAATTCGCCTAAATAAATCGAGTACTGTATTTATAAAGAGTTATTCTCTTTTAAAAATATATTATATACGTATTTTAGAAGTTAAAGTTTAGGTAAGAACTCTATTAAAGCCTCTTACCCTAGATATTTAATTATAAATATTATTTAGAAAAGTAAATAATCTTTAGTAATAAACGAGAATATAAAAACCTATTACTAGGTTAAAACGAATAACGAATTACTAAAATAGAAACCTATTATTAAATCAAACTACGACTCTTCTAAAAATACGGGAATAAGATAAGTATTCAGGAAATACCGGTATACCGGTATTCGGGTCGGTTTAGACTTTAGAATTAAAGTAGAAAAAGACTGTAAAGATACTAGCTATAAAGTAACTATCGCCGACTATAAATTTATAATATACTTCCTTCTAAAAGCTAGAATCCGCACTATAATAACCCTACTCTAAATTACCGGTATTAATACTAACCGTTATATTATTTCTAAATATATCGTTACCTCCTTATACTTCCCCGGGAAAGATAAAAGCCGTAATAAAATAATAGCCGAAACCGCCCCTAAGGAAGTTTATATTATAGATAATCTTAAAGTAAATATATTTATTAATATGAACGTTATAGCCCCTAAAGGGATTAATATACTAGTATTTTATTAAATAGCCTATATCGGTAGCTATAATATAGAGTACTCTATTAATATTTATTTAAGAGGTATAAATATTTGAAATCGGCCGGTATATATTACGAAAATAAGAGTTATCCCCCTATAAACTACGATAATTATCGAAATTTATAAACTTAATCTACTAGTATAAGATTACTTCTTTAAACTAGTAGATACTAACTTATACTTCTTTACCGGAATCGTTAACGATAAAATAAGATTAATACTCGTAAAGAATAAGATAGATAAATATATTAAAATCTCTAGGAATATAAAACTAGGCTAAATAATCGAGGTTTAATTTAATAACTACTATAGTATTATTATAGGCGATAACGACGTTCGCGAGCTCGCTATATAAAGGCCTCTTTAAGAGTATAAAGAAACTTTTATTAAAAACGCTTTTAATAATATAGTTACCGTTAATACTAGTTTATTACTTTTTAAATAGTCTTTAGAGGGGTAAGATATAAAGAACCTAATTAATTCCCGGCCTTCTATTCCGTTAATAGAGGTAATTATTTCGATAAAGAATAATATCCTCTTAAACGATATTATTATTTATAGTAAATAACCGGAGCTAGTAAAGATTATTAATTAATTCCTTATACTTTAGGTAGAAGGAGGCTTTATTAATATTCTAAAAAACGAATAAATACGTATACTACTTCGCGCCGATTAGGAAGATAAAGTACCTAAAATAGTATATATTTATCCTATAAATAACGAGAGCCGGAAGATTATTAACAAAACCTTTAATAAATTATATATTTAGGGACGGCTTAAATAGACGATATAAACTATTTTATTCAATTTCCTAGTCTTCGTTATTTAGATTATAAGATTAGACGTTATTAAGAAGAGTTATACCGTTATTAATATTCGAGGTTTAAATATTATAATTATAATAAATATCTATTATTTACCTCTATAGAATAATCTAATTAACGCCGTTAAAGGTTATCGTTAAATTATCGTTATTAACGCGGTTAATTTTTTCTATTAATAGCGAGTATACCTTAAGGATAAATATAAATTTACTATTATATTATACCGCGGCCAAAAGACTTTTAATATTACGATAATAGGATTTAAGAACTCGTTTATATATATATAGTAGTAAATAGACCGAATCCTATATACCTATAAGATATTCGCCCGAGTATTATCCTGCCTACTCGCTAGGTTTTGAAACCGTTTATAGACCGTTTATAAACTATTTTCAAACCGTTTTTAAACGGTTTTTTAACCGCTAATCGACGGTTTATTAACTAGATAATTATTAATTATACGACGGTTATAAGATTTATTAACGTCGGTACTTCTTTTCTTAAAATTATTAACGGTTTAAGGTTTTATTTATAAAACGGTTTAAGAACGGTTTAAAAACGGTTTAAGAACGGTTTAATTCTCGTTTATCAACGGTATATAGACGGTAATTAAGCGGTAGCGGAATATAAATAAAAATTTATAAAATATTCTCTAAGTCCTTTAATACTAGGCCTATATAAGACTAGCTTTATATATGTACTTTTCGTGAAAAGTTCGAAAAAACACTTTTTAAAGTCTTAGCGTTAATATTTAGCGTAATATAAGGTAAGCGAGTTTTCAGCCCTATAAGGAACTTAAAAAACTTTAAATATTTTATTAATAGGGTTATTATAAGTTTTAAAACCGTTAATAAACCGTTAATAAACCGTTAATAAACCGTTAATAAACCGTTGATAAACCGTTAATAATAATTTTCAACGTTGAGTAGCTAGCTATTTTCTTCGAACGATTAAATAACCGTTTTTTAACTAGTATTAAAAAGATTTACGGTTTTAATAGGTTTTAAGCGGTATATTAACCGTTCTTTACCCGTGAATATACCGTTTAAATCTTAATACCGTTAAAATACCGTAAGAAAACTAGATAAATACGGTTGGATAACGAGATTAAAACTTGTTAGAGGGCCTATACTGTATATATCGATAATATTATAGTATTCTTCTAGACCCTCGAGGATTATATTTAGTACCTATATATAATATTTTCCTTATTCGTTAAATTTGATATTTTAGTTAACCCTAAAAAGGCGTTTATTAGTTATTTATTAATTATATTATTTAGTTAGAAGGTTAACTCTTCGGGTTATTAACTTTTAAAGAAAAGTTTATAATTATTAAATAACTAGTTTTTCCTTAAACGCTAATAGTATTTAAAATATACCTAGGAATAACTAGTTAATTAAGAGATTATATTAAAGATTATACTACTCTAGTTAGGCCTTTATAAGAGAAGAAAATTATATTATTAAATAAAATACCCCTTATAGGCGCTTAACGATAGGAATATACTAAAAAGATTAGTTTTAAATCACTTTCCTATAGGAGATTCGTTCGTTTAAAACTATTTAAAATATTCTTTCTAAACCTTCCTTTCTATATTATTTCGACGATAAAAAGGAACTATTTATCGACCTTAATACTAATAAGGAATTCGGTCACGAGGCTATAATTTATTATATTATAAAAAAGCTAAAAGATCTTTATTTTAATTAGAAATAAATTTAGCCTATCCTTTTCCTTAGCCGACTCTTTAAGAATATAAAAATACGTTATTAACCTATTAAAATAGAATTAGTAGGAATAATATAAGTATTTATTAAAATTAAATATATAGTCGAATTAGCCCCTAAAACGGTCGTCTATACTAATTATAAAGTTACGCTTAATATAGTTAAATAAATAAGTATACTTTATCGAGGCTACGCGAGTATTAGACTAGTAATTAACTAATTATTCTTTATTAGTTAAGTATAATCAGGGTTAAAAGGCTATTTAAATTAATTATATATTAATTACTTAATAGAATGAATTATATATTATAAATAACTCCCAGTTAAATACTAGTTATATTTATAAGTAGTTAACTAGTAGTTTCTCTTAATAGTTAGTTAATATTCTTTTGATTATAAATTAATAAATTATTAAAATACTATTAACAAATAATCTTAAAGCTGTTAATTTATTAACGTTATATTAAACTTGTATTTACTATGAACTTCTATCTTATTAATCAATAGGTAGTTAACTCGTTATTAGATCGGAGTTAAAGTTAGATTAATAGTATCTTAAGGCCCTATTAATATGGAATCTTCTATCGTAAAGTTATTAAAAACTTTTCGATATAACTATATTAATCTATCGTTCTATATTTAGAGTTCGTTATTAATCCACTTTAATACTATATATATACTAGGTATATTCTATATTATTCTACTTTATATACTAAATAATATAAGGTACTTAAATAAGAAATAGGCGTCGCGAAAGAGTAATATATAATAGTAGACGATCTATTTATAGGAAATATAATAATAATAATATAAAACGAAAGCGGTAAACCCTAATAGTAATAAAAGAGAAAACTCCGATTAACCTAAGATTAAATAAGGGTTTATAGATAAATATAATATTAAATCGAATAATATTTACTCTAAGAATATATTAATAAATAAATAAGGGTCCAAAGGTAGATTAGGTAATAAATCGAATAATATTTATCTATATACTTGACGTTTAACCCTACCTCTTAAATCGAATAATATTTATCTATATACTTGACGTTTAACCCTACCTCTTAAATCTTATTATTTTTAACTTTTCTTTCTACTATCTCTTTCGCCTCCTACTTTTAACTCTAATTATTATTAAACTAAACGTAATTACTAGGATAGATACTAGTGTTAATATACCGAATTAACTCGACTAAAGAGGCGGATTTATATACTAATTATAATACCGCTATTTAATATCTTTAATAATAACTTTATAAAGTATTAATAAAGTTACGACGTTTTATAACTTTATTTTATATATCTTAACTACTTTATATATCTTATTAACCTTAACTACTTTATATACTTTATATACCGTATTAACCTCAGTTACTTTATATACCTTATATACTTTACTAGCCTTAGTTACTTAGCTAGTTTATATATTTTATTAATTTTAATTACTTTATTAAACTTAGCTCCTTAACTCCTTTAACTCGTTAAAACGATAGATTTCTATATTAATACCTCCTTAACGGATCTAAAAGAAGAGTAGGAATATATATAATTTAAATTCAAATCTCTATACTTCTACCTATTTTATTAAATATCCTTATCTAGTAATATAGTTAATATTAGTTATATAATTATTCTTTTTATTTATAAATTCGTACTTTAGTTAAACTTCTAGTACGGTTTAGTTAATTATTATATAGTAATTATAAATTATAATTCGTACTTTTACCGTTACGCCTCTTCTGTCGTAATTTATCCTTAATATAATTATTATTAATTACGTAGTTATTCTTCTTATTTATAAATTCGTACTCTAGTTAAACTTCTAGCACTGTTCAGCTAATTATTATATAATAATTATAAGTTATAAATTATACTTTTACCGTTACGCCTACTTATAATTTATAGGCTAGTTTACTCTTTTTTATAAATTATAGTCGAAGAAGAATAATATCGCTTTCGTCTTAACTTAAAGACGTATAATCGTAGATTAAAGTCGAAATATTTTTAAGAAAATAGTATATAAAGGGAAAAAAGTAGTTTAATTAAATAAACTAAATATTATATACCCCGGCGCGGCTAATTTCATCGAGAAAATAGTATATATAAATAGAGGAAAATAGCCTATTTAAATAATAACTAGATTAATATAGTATTTAATTAATCCTAAATAAATCTTTCCTTTAAACTTCGCCTTCCGTTATAAAGTTGAAAGATTTAGCGCTATATAAATATAGGCCTATTTATAGCGAGGTATTTATTATTTTTAGGGAACTATTTTTATAAGAGGTATTTTTAAGGGAGTAGTAGTTAAAAGAGATTTATCGAGAGAGATCTAAAGCTATAATTATAAAAGGTTTTTTTTAGTTAATATTTATTTTAGGCTCTCGACCTTAATCGTTTATTTATTAGAGTCGAAAATCTTAAATATTAAGATAATAAAATAACGCCTAGTTATTTATATTTAGTAGAGGGATTAACTATATTATTAAAATATAAATTAAATTACTCGATAAAAACTCGTTAAAGATCGGACAGGGCCGATTAGTATAAAAAACGGCCGGCCGGTATATTAAATAATTCAGTTATATCTAGATATCTTAAGAAAATAATAATTTAAATAATTAATATAATATTTAAAATCGGAAGGGAGGGACCGATCTTTATAAAATTAACCTAATAAAAAAAGTTATTATCGGTATTAAATTTTTACTTTACTAACGGGCCTATAATTATAAATATTATAATTATATTATTTTTTACCCTAGATTAAGTTTTAATAATATAGTCCCTGCCTCACCTACTTTAGCCTAGCCTAACCTATCTTAAATCTAATTTAAATTTAAGTTAGTTTCCTCCCAATATAGTCGGGATAGGAAATAAATAAATACTCCGTGCGCTAGCTCTTATTTAGATAATAGCTAGCCCTACCCCAGCTTTCGTCCTTTATCTTTTATCTTAACCTACTCCTATACTATAGCTAGGTTATAATTTAATAAACCTAGCCTATAGTTCAATAAATATCCAGATACTAATCCCGTCCCTTAACAGTACTATATTTTATAGAATTCGATATATTATACTCCCTAATAGGACTTTATATTATATTAATTAAATAAGTTAAAATAGTTAGTAAACGCGCCCTAAAAGAAGGTCCTATAATATTTAAGAAAGTTTATTATTTAGAAGCTAGTATTAATACTAGATAATATTATAGTATACTCTATATACTAATACTAATTATTAGATAATTAACTTTACTTAAATAATTTACTCTAAAGAGATATATAACTTAAAGGGTAGTTTATATATATACTCCGTTAACTTATATAACTAAAAGGTTAAATATATTTATATAGTACCTTTTCCTAAAAAAATTCTAATTATAGTCCTCTATTTTACGATAGTTAGATCGAATAAAGTTTAAGTAACTTTCCTCTAATCTCCTCTCTTAATATAAGTATCTATCCTTTATTAAGTATATTTATATATAGGTAATAAAAACTCGTTATTAAAATACCTAAAATTAAAATCTAAATTAATAATCTTATATTATTATTATAGAATATCTTCCTTACTTAATACTATATTTCTAGACTATTATATAATATTATAATTATACGTAAAATACTATAGGATATTTATAATATTTTGATATTTAGGGGCTACTTATAATTACCCGAAAAATATAAAGATAAATTTAGTATTAAGATTTAAAGTTAGGGCTCTACGGCGCTACCCGTAAAACCTCAATCTAATATTTATCGCGGGCAGATCTATAAATTTATTCGTATAATATTTTTAATATAATAGCTATAACTCTATAATAAAGAGAGAAGGTATAGGGAATTAAATAGTATTAAATTTAAATATAATTTAGCTTTTACTAAAACCGAGAGTTATATAAATTAAATACCGTACTCTTAATATAGAAGTAAAATTAGACCGCTTTATTTTAATCTCTTTTTATTATTATCCCGTAAAACCCGACTAATAAGTAAAATATAATATTTTTTATAATTAATATAAGGGAGTTTAACGATTCTCTCTTTATTAGATATCTAAAGTAATAATATTTATAAAATATTATCGAGCTTTCGTTCCTTAAAGTTTTTTATAAAAGTAATCTAGGCGAAAAGCCTAGCCTTCCCCTTTATAAATTATATAAAAATATATTATCGAGGCGAGCGAGAGTACCCTCGGTATTATTATTAAATTAGAGGCCGATAAAGTTATTTATCTTAAAAATAATTCGATATTCGGAGACCCTATATTATAGATCGATTAATATAAATACCGGCTTAGAGTTAAGAATTATAAAAGTTAACGTATAAAAAATTTAAGAGTAATAAAATCTAGTTATAAAAAAAATCTAAATATAAAAAAACCGAAGAGTAAAAACTTAACTATAAAAAGTTATAAAAAAAGTATATTATTAAAGTTGAATTAATTATAAAAATCTTATTTAATAAACCTTCCGCTATATTTTAAGATTCTATAAATTTAGGATTTTATAATTTAATTTTCTATAAATACTAGTTTCTAGTACTACTATATACTATAATTATAAAGGAGAGTTATACTCTATTTATTATAATCTATCTTATATACCTCTTAAAGTATAGTATAGAAGGGATTAATAAAAGTTAATTAACTATACTATAGAGATTATTATAATTTATCGCGAATATAAAACCGATCTAAATATAATAAGGCGATAAGGTTATTATATCCCTTCTTTTTTAATATTATAAATCGCGAATTATTATTATTTTCTACTTTATACTTTTTAGAATATAGTAGTAATATATCTAATAGTACTAGATATTTCTAATTAATTTCAAATATAATCTCCGTAATATTAGACTCTATATAGTTAAAAGCTCCGGTAAAAATGAATTTAATAATTTAATATATAACTTCTTTAACTATAAATACTTTAGTGATATCGCGATAATTAATATATAAGATATCGGCTCTAAATCGTTTAATATATTAATAAAGTAGTTAAAAAATCGATTCGAATATAAATCTATATTTATCTTTATTAGAAAAGGTAATTAAATTATTTAGTATTATATACTTAAAGGCGATATCCTTAAAATATAGACTAGTATAAATATTTAGCCGATTTATAAAGTTACGATACACCCGAGCCTTTTTTAAAATCTTATTTTTAAATATATTAAATATCTTTTTTAAGGCCTTATACTTAGTTCTCTCTAATTAATATAACTCGCTATATTTATAGTTTATACTAGTATTTAAAATAATATCTAAAATAATATTTAGCGATATTATACGAGAAGAGATTAAGGTTTCGCCTTTCTTAAAATTCGATAATAATACTAGCGCTATATATTAAAATAATCTTTAAAACGCTTTTCGCGTCTTAATTATAACGATATATAATTAATCCCTTTAGGTTAACGTTATATCTAAAGAGAGTATTATTATATTCGAATAAATTATCAATATATAGTAGTAGACGATATAATTAATAATACGGAGTTTATAAATAGGGACTATCGTATCCTTAATAACTTTAATATATAATAACTGAATTTATTTATTTTATAATTAAATATAAAGAAGGATAAAAGTAATTATCGAGAGCCTAACGAATTCCTATATATAATAACTTTATAGATATTTTATAGGTAATTATAGGCGACCCTAATTAAATAGAAATAAAAAATATTTAAACTCGGTCGTATATATAGTTTTACCTTCGTCGGTTAAAATAATATCGATAAGATAATACTACGCTTACTTTATAATACTAGCGAACTCCGAGTATACGGTATTTATCGGCCTCGATCTAATAATATTTAATATTAATAAGATATTAATTAAAGGTAGCTACTCTACCGCTATATTTAATCTTTTTAAATATATAATACCGCGGGATAAAATACCCGCCCGAATATACTCTCGAATAATTATATAATAATAATATATATTTAAAGTTATATTAAATATAAGGTCCTTTTTCTATACTTTTATAACTAAGTATTTATTATATTTATAATTAGATAGGATACTACTAAATCTCGAATTCTCCTACTATTATTTCATATCACCGATATATACTAGAGTGAATATATATAGCTAAGTCTATATACCGTTAATATTTATAAATATACTTTTTTTAAATATAGATAGGCTAGGCTCTAGAACCTTAATTATACTTTAAAATTTAACTATATAAGGGCCTAGGTATAATAGTAGAATATTAACGCGGTGTTTTCGCTCTCGCTAAAATATACCTACTATAGTTATATAAATCCCTAAGATAGACCTATATATATTTTGAAAGAGGCCGAATATATTAATAAAATTAAATAAGGGTATTAAAATATAAGCGCCTTTAGATAATTAAATAAAATATTAATATTTATAGGTAATTAACTCTAACTAGCCTCTATAGGCTAATAATAATTATAATACGCGTATCGATTTATCTTTATAATTATAAATATTTCGTATAATAAATCGCTCGCTATATTTAATTAATTAATTCTTTTTTATTTAATCGGGGCCTTAGTATTTATAGTTAAAGTAAATATTCTTTTTAAGTAATATAATTTATTCTTAGTAGAGTCTTTTAAATACTTTATCTACTAAAAAGTATTTATCGTTTTTAATACTAGATATAAGTGGGTAGTCGTTATTTATAAATTTGAATTTAGAGATACTAACTAGGGGATTTACTACGAATTAGATTACGCCTTTTTTAGTATTTATAGTTATACTAGTATAGTCTTTCCCGACCGCGAAGATATAACCGAGATATTTAAGTTTAGAGCTATAATAGCTATATTTCTCTTTATTATAAATATAATAAACGTAATCTAACGGAAAGATAATAATAGAATTATTACTAACTATAATATATTTATTAGAATAAACTCGAATAAAATAGGCTTAGGTATAGGAATAAAATAATTTTAATAATATATCGATAAAGTGAGTTATACCTCTATATATCTTAATTATAATAGTATCCGATAATAACGCGATCTTAAATAAATTTATAGGATCGAAGAAATAAAGAGTTTTTATAAAGGGTTTATTTATATTTCAATTTTATAGTCCTTAGGTTAATAGATACTTTACGTTAAATAAATAACTCTTATTTATATAACTAGATCCGTAGTAGTTATTTAATAATATACTTTTTAATAATTAAGACTATACGGGGCAGTTATTTTAAATATTTAATATTATTAATAATCGCGAAAACTTCGAGGAGACTTTAATAATTATATTTTATAATCCTTAATACCTAGTACTATAAGTTAAAGATTATATTAAATTTATTTGGCCTAAAGTTCGCTTTTATATATAATACCTTCTTAGAAAAATCTATAGTAGAAGGGCGACGCGATAATAGAAGTATATTAAAGTTATTAATATTATTAGACGGTAAAGTTCGTTTATTAAAATTATTAATAAAGTCCTAGATAAGCGGCTTAAGTAATAGTAGGATTTTTAGTATTTCTAAAGACACGAGCTTATTATTACCGTTATTTTAATAATTAAGAAACTTATATATAAAATTAAAGTCTTCTATATTATTAATAAAATCGAATAAAAAATTACTAACGCCGATAATACTTTAGGAAAATTAGCGAATCGAATTAATTAATTATAAAGGTATAAACTTACCTATTAATTTAGTTTTATAATATCGTCGAGAATTATAGAGCGCTTATTAATCATATCTTGGTTAAGGAAAATTAATAATATTTCTTTATTAAGTATTAATTATTTAGGTAGATCTTTAATATCTTATTTAAAACGCGCTCTTTTAGTACTTTTCATAATTCGAATTTATTAAGAGTTTATATTAGTTAATAAGTTATTATAGTATCCTAGTTATTAAAGTTAACGAATAAGTCCGCGAGATATAATAGGAATAAATTTAGGAATAAATTTATAGTATAAAGTATTAATATCTAATAATCCGAGTATAGAAGTATATAAGTAAAATACCGTTAAATAATTATTATCGATTATTTTACCTTTATCGCAAAATATTTAGTTATTTAAATTATATTATTCTAACTTCCCTAGTTTCTTTAGAAAGGTAATATATATAATCGTATTCTTAAAGAATCTTTTATATTATACCTAAATATTTATAGTTAACCGCCTATTATAAAGGTAGAGGAGATACCCTCTTTTCTATTTATTTTATATAGCCGACTATACGGAGCTAGGTTATAATAATTCGGAGAGATAATAGAGAGACTACTATATTACTAACTTTAGTATATATTATTAAATTTATTATAGTTATAGTATAAAGCTAGCTAGTATTTATTCGAGGCTTAATATATAATATTTTTAAATATAATATAAGAGTATGAGTCCTAGAGACTACGGTATAGATAATTTATATTTGAACGATACTAGCTCGCTAGCTATGGCTAATAATTAAAAAAAATATTAAATTCGATAAAGTTATTTTTATAGGGTTAAGGTTAATTTAACTTCTTTACTCCCCGTATTTTATATTTATACTAGGTCTTTTATCGAAACTCTATATAATAATTAAACTCATATTATATATTATCTTTATATAATTATAACTAATAATAAGAGGTTTATAAAGAAGAAGCCTATTTAAATCTAGTTATTCAAAAGTTAGTCTAAGACTTTATACTTTATAAAAGTAATATTAGAATCTTAATTTAATAAGAGACGAAAGATACTAGACGGGATACCTATATTTAATCTATAATTATCTCGGCGTTATAGCGTAAATTAAGTTATAAGTTAAATAAATAATCGAATAAGATTAGGAGCTAAAGGTCTTAAAATAAATAATATTATAAACTTCCTCTACCTATAATACCCTATATACGATATCCTATATATATTTAGTACTAATTTATTTTATAGAGTTTTACGATAATAAAAACTAATAAAGTAGATAAATTTAATTCTAATAAAATTAAAACTAGACTATAATATCTAAATAATAATAATAAGGTAGATAACTTCGTTATTAATAATTAAAGTCGGTATTAAATTATAATAAGAATAAAATTAAAGAATTCGAAGGTAATTATAACTCGGAGTTAAATAATATATTACGGACAGTGGTTATAATTAAAATATCGAAGTCGAAAATAAAATCGAAGACCTAGGAGAATCGAGTTAATAGAATTATTATAGATATCGAGAATAATATCTCTAAATATATTATAAATATTAAAGCTACCCTTATAGAATTATAAAAATAATAATATCTATAAATACTATACCGTTTTAATACCTAGTTATTTAAGCGATTAATAAAATAAACCCAGAGCGATAACCTAGGTATTAAAGAATAGGAATAAATTACTTTTATATCCTATTTATCCTAGAATACGAGTAATTAGAAGTCTCGATTAATAAATTATATAATTATAAGTTCTTCTCTATTTATAGTTTATTATTATTTATTATTAATATCTTTAAAGATAATATAAAAAAGTGGATTAAAAAAGATATTATAAATATATTTAGGTAATATAATAATCTTAAAATCTTAATTAATCTTTTAAAGATATACTATTCTCCTTTTATATTCGACTACGTTTTTAATTTCATATAGTAATATATAGATATTATAGAGACTAATAAAGATAAGTATTAATATTATTATCTTAAATATTTATATTATTTTTTAATTATCTAGTTATTATCGCTAATTATATTATTAGTTATTTTTATAATACTAGCGGTAAAGGTTAAACTATATCTCGATTAAAAAAAGAATCCGAATATACTCGCTAAATCTAATTATACTCGAAATAAATTAATAATTTAGTTTAATAAAATAAGAAAGATAATTAAATATTAATATTCTTTAGAGAAGTTAATATACGTAGAGTTAAAAGGCCGCCAACGAAGTAGGGAGGTAATTATAGATTTAGTACCTTATCTAAATATAGTAGATTATAAAACACCGAGGCTGGCGCTAATGGGGGGTTTTTTTTTTTTTTTTTTTTTACGCTACGGGCTTAGCGGGGTTAAAATCGTTAAGTTTTAAATAACTATATAACGATAGCTAACGCTGCGATATATATAAAAAGTAGATATTATAATAGGCCTAGAATAAGGCTATAGAAACCAGTTTATTATAGCGTAAACGTAGCGTTAATAACTAATATATATCGGGCTAAAACCCTTATTTTCGGGAGCAAGAATAGGCCATATATAGAAGTAAGAATAAACTACATATAGGAGTAAGAATAGGCTATATATAAAAGTAAGAATAAGCTATATATAGGAGCAAGAATAGGCCATACATAGAAGCATGAATAGGCCATATATGGGAGCAAGAATAGGCTATACATAGAAGCATGAATAAGCCATACATGGGAGCAAGAATAGGCCATACATGGAAGTATACATAGGCCATACATAGGAGCAAGAATAGGCCATATATGGAAGCATACATAGGCCATACATAGAAGTAAGAATAAGCTACATATAGGAGTAAGAATGGGCCATACATAGAAGCATGAATAGGCCATACATAAAAGCAAGAATAAGCTATATATGGGAGCAAGAATAGGCCATCCATAGAAGCATGAATAGGCCATACATAGGAGCAAGAATAGGCCATATATAAAAGTATATATAGGCTATACATAGAAGCAAGAATGAGCTATATATAGGAGCAAGAATGGGCCATATATAGAAGCAAGAATGAGCTATATATAGAAGCATGAATAGGCTATATATAGAAGTAGTAATAAATAACATAGTATATAGGTTATATATAGGGCCAGTAATTAGTCATATATAACTTATTCCTATTAAAATAAATGGCTTATTCTTACTCTTATATATAGCTTATTTATACTTCTATACGTAGTTTATTCTTACTTTTATATATAGTTTATTCTTACTCCTATATATAGCCCATTTTTACTTTTATATATAACTTATTCTTACTTCTATATATAGTCTATTTATATTTCTATACGTAGTTCATTCTTACTTTTATATATAGCTCATTCTTATTTTTATATATAGCCTATTCTTACCCCTATATATATCTTATTCTTATTTCTAATATAACCTATTCCTACTCCTATATATAAGATATATATATTTAGTACTATTACGATATTTATATTAAATATTAACGCTACGTTTAAATTATAGTAAGTTTACCCTAGTAGGGCCAGCCTAGGATTACTAAGATATCTATTTTTTATATATATCGTAGCGCTAGTTATCGTTATATAATTATTATATAATTTTAACCCCGCTAAGCCCGTAGCGCAAAAAAAAAAGAAAAGAAAAATTCACTAGCGTTACCCTCGGTGGTTTTATAATCTACTATAAAGATAAGGAGTATTTCTTTACCGGTATATTATTACCCTTTTTACTACTTTCTCCTATAAAGACGCTATTTACTTAAAGAGTAAAGAAACCTTCGCGACCTCATTAACTAACTATATAATTTTATACTTTTAATTTATATAAATATCTAGCCTAACGCTTTTAAATATTTACGGAGTAGATAATATTTTTTTATATATATATAATTCTGAGCTTTAATACCCTTTTAGTATTTATTTATATATAGTTAAGATTTATTTCTAATATTTACTTTTAATACTTCCTATATTATATTTATATAATACCTAATATAGTAAATTTTAATTAATAGTGAATTATCTCTTTTACGATCTACCCTTTATTATTATTAATAGTCTAGCGTTTAGATTTATTATTAATATATAATACTAAAGAATTCTAAAAGAAAGAGTATAAAATTAGAGTAAATATAGCCGTAGAATTAATTATATAATAATAGGTTTAAAGACTACTTCGATAATATATTAAAATTATAAAATTATAATTTAGTATAATAATAGTTTACTAAGATAGAATATTATAAAAGGTATTTAATAAAGTCTTATTATTAAGAGTTTATATAGTTAATTTTATAGTATTAAAGATATAACTCTAATAGTATAATTATAGAAATATACTACGAGAGCGTAATATTTTCTACTACTAAGGATATTTAATTTAAAGTATACTATTAATTATTTATTAAATACTAATACCCTCTCTTATATCGTATTTATTAAAGAGTACCGAGGATTCCTACTCCTATTACATCTACAAAAGTGTAGGGCAGGCTCTGAGCGCTATGAGCGCACGTGAGCCGGTTGAGCTTGATTGAGCGGGGTGATATTATGTCCTGACTCTCAAGCGCTATTAGTCCCTGTGAGCGCTCCTGAGAATCCAGCGCGCTCCTGAGAATGTTTTTGGCTCGTGAGAATACCTAAATTTAGAATGCGCCACCAACATGGCCCCCATGTATGGCCCCACTTATGGCCATGGCGCATTCCATTCATGGCCATGGCGCATTCCATTCATGGCCATGGCCCCATTCTATTCATGGCCAAGGTCGAACTATATAACTGCACCTGGCAAAACGTCGCCATATATCCGGTGTCGCACAGCCGGGGCGTCACCCCCGCGTAGATTTCGCGCGAATCGATTGAATCCGGGAATCAAAAGTTCCTGGCGTTGGGGGTAGTTCCGGGGGGTCGCTGCCGTCGATAGGGGCGATCATGGAACATCATACATACGCGTATGTATAGGCCATAAATGGGGGTATGCGCGCATCTATGGGGGCAAGAATGGCCATATATGCGCATATCTATGGGCCATGTATGCGCGCATCTATAGGCCAGTATGCGCGTATCTATGGGCCCTGAATGCGCAGATCTATAGGCCATGTATGCGCATATCTATAGGCCATGTATGCGCATATCTATGGCAGCAGCAATGGCCATGTATGCGCGTATCTATAGGGGCAGTAATGGCCATGTATGCGCGTATCTATGGCAGCAGCAATGGCCATGAATGCGCATATCTATGGCAGCAGCGATGGCCATGAATGCGCATATCTATGGCAGCAGTAATAGCCATGTAAATAAATAATCCTGAGCGACCCTAAGCGGCCTTGAGCGGCCCTGAGAATCCTAAATAATCCTGAGCGAGCCTAAGCGAGCCTGAGCGGGCCTGAGAATTCTTAAGCGGCTCTGAGCCATTTTAGCGCTCGCGAGCGGGCCTGAGCGCTCCGAGTAAATTAAGATTCTCAGAGTCGCTTGCACTTTTGTAGATGTACTATAGTATTACTGAGACTATAATAATAATTTATTCTACTACTACTAAATTAATTTACTTGAAGATAGTATACTAAAAGATATAACTATTAATAGTATATAGAAATATTATTAACAGCCTATTAACTACTTCTTAATATAGATTAAACCTATTATCGATTATAACTACTCTTTATAAATCAAAACTAGATTTAAAAGAAGTTAAACCAAATAGTAAAATAATCTAATATTAATACTAAGTTACTAATCTATTAATAGTAGAGTAAAAACTTCTTAATTATATACTAATAGACTATTTTTATTAATTACTATATATAAATTAATAGAAAGTTAAACTATTATTACGTGATATAAGAGCTCTCTTAAAGTAACTATTTTATTTATAATAAAAACTAAATTACGTATCGTACGAGCCTTAAATTATATTTAGTATTTTTAAAATATAAAGATCTATTATAAATCTAGTATTAAATATATAGTACTAGATACTCTATCTCGATTATAGTAGAAGGACGTAATTAAAGACTTTTCTAAAGGCGAGCTAGATATACTCTAGGTATATATATATAAAGTCTATATACTAATAGAAATAAATACTTAATTTAAATAAGAATTATTTTAAAGATACTAGAATAACGACTTTTAGACTAAAATAAATTATATATTTAACTATAATATAGAAACCGGCGAGGATATCGTAAATCTTTCTTTTTCAAAGAGGGATAACGATTTAATATAATATACTAATAATTTAACTATTAATCGCGTATATATACTAGAGCGCCTATATATACCTTCTTTATATATCAAAGCTTTATTTAATATTATATATTCTAACTTATATATAGGAAGATACAAATACTATAAAATAATAACTAAATACTAATATATATATAAACTAAATAAGAAGTTAGGGGAGTATTTACGATATTATTTATAATATTAATTATTTAGTACTCCTAGGTGTAAATTTTATAAAGTATTATAGTTTATTCTTATACCGCCCTCTTCTTTTTATATAATTTTTATTAATTTTATCTTAACCTTACCCCTTTCGTAGGAAGGATTCGATAATATTATAATTATTACATATAAATTTTCCCGAAAAGTAACCGCGATTCTAGGAAAATTAATATAGAATATAAAATAATAAATATATATACTTTTATATCTATATTTAGTGGACTAGGGTATTCCGAAGATTATTCTTTCCGACCGCGACCGTAAATTTATAAATACCTTATAGAAGGTTTTATTTAATAAGTTTAAAGTAAATTTAATATTCTCTACCGCCTATTATCTATAAACGGATGAATTAAATAAGTATATAAATCAAATTATTAAAATTATATTACGATTCTAGATCGTTATTTTATAAAATCTTAAAGCCTAGGAAGAGGTACTATCTTTTATAACTATATAATATAATAATACGTTTTCCTAGCCTATTAACTATACCCTAAATAACGTAGTTTTCGGGTTTACTATTAATAATATATTAGACCTAAGAAGTTAGGAGAATAATATTTTACTAAAGAAATTAATATATATTTAAACTTCGGATATAATTACCTTTACTTAAATATATAACAAAGAGTATTATAATCGTATTTATTATTTCTAGTATTTTTATAAAGAGGACTAGGCCTTACTACGCTTATATAAAGATTATAATATTTCGGTAAATAAACTTACTAGTCGTAAATATAGTTAATAAATAATTAGTTTATTCAAGGTTCTTAACTATATTAATAGACTCGTATACCGCCTTAATATCTCGGAAAATTAAAGGATTTATAATATATTTTTAATAATATAGCTAGAGTAATATCTATTATTAAATTAAGACCCTTTTAAGCGTCTACGGCCTATTAACCCTAGAATAATAGAAACCGAGCGAGACGACTTAAAGTTAGAATAAGAACTAAAGTATATCCTTAATAACCGCGTTATTAAAAAGGGGAAAGATTATACTACCGAATATCTTTTATCCTAGAAAGACTAGAGATTTATATAAAACTATTAAATAATTATTAAAAAAGTTTTCGCGGACGAATTTATTAAGGAATATAAATAATAGGTTAAATATTAAACTAAATTCTTCTTCTAGGGTCGATAACTCTAAAAATATAATTATATTTCTCTTTTATATTATCGCCCTTTATTTATCTTTATTAGGAAATAATTATTATATTAAATCTACTTATCGAGCTCTATTTAGAGTACGAGTATTATAATAATATTAAAAGAGTATTATACCGAGAACTAGTAAAACTACTCTTTAATAATCTTAAATTATTCGCCTAGTCGCACGTAGAGTTATATAACCCGAATATTTTAATAATATATTACCTATATACTTCTTTATATAGACTTAAGTATATACTTCTTATTATTATTACTTTTTAACTAAATAGTATATTTATAAAGGAAAGAACTTCGGATAATATATTAATTATATAATTATTTAGCCGAATCGGGACTAGCTCCGCGCTAGAATAATTATAATTTTAAAAATACTATTAAACGACTTTCCCTAACTAGTTAGATTTACGCTAAGACTTTATTTTTCTAATATATACTTAGGGCCCTAGGCCTTTAGTATTATTACTTTTATAATATTATATATATACGCCCCTATTTCATTAATACTATAGTTTTTATTATTAATTATTTACGTTATCTCTATACCCCTCTATCGTCTTATCTCGCTATCGCGATTTTAATATTAAATTTTACGACTCTATATTAAACTTTAAAACTTTACGGGCCTACCCGTAATTAATCGATAATTTAGAATATATATTTCTTATTTATTTACTTTTATATATAGACGTTATTTACGTTATTATTTACGATACCCTATATAAGTATATTAATAAGGGCGTTGACTTCTTTCTTTTAAAAGGGGCGATTTATTACGGGGTAGACTTTAATAAAAGTATTATTATAAATATTTATTAAAACGGTGGGCTAAGCCCTACCGCTAGCTTTATTAAAACTAGGGTAATATTAAGATTCTAGTATATTAAGGCCAAATCCTCTATAGAATAATTAATATCTTTTATATTATATATTATTATATTGACCCCTTATTATTTTTATATTATTCGAAACCTTATACTATTTAGTATATTTTATATCGTAGGATCTCCTCTACTTTTAGGCCCTATTTAAAAGTAAATATTTATTTTCTAATAAAAGAAGTTAACTAGCGACTATATAATATTTTAAATAAATAATTTTAATTTATTTTTAATTATTAATTATTATTCGGTTTTACGATTACCCCGAATAACCTCGGTATAGACTCTAGGTTTATAGGGTTTATTATTAATAATTTAAAAGAATAATACGAATAGGCTAAATAAATCTAATGATAATAACTTTTAATATTCTAGTAAATCGAGATTAGGATATTCCCTAATAACTCGATTAATTAATTCGATTTATATAATTATAGTTAAGGAGTTACCGGCTAGTATATTATTAGAAGAGGGAGTACTAAAAAGAGTACTAGAAGAAATAGAAAATAACGGAGTATTAAAGATATTAAAAAATATAAATATAAGCGCTTTAATATCTTAAATAATATTAAGAATAATAGATTTGTTCTACTTTTTCTTTAAAGTTATATATTATTAATATTTAATAAAGAGATTAGGAGTTAATAAATTATTATTTTAATTAAAAATATATCGAGGGCGCTTTTCTTAAATATATTAAAAACTTAAATAGATGATTTTCCGTATTATTAGATTTTATAGCCGAAAGATATAATTCTCTTTATATCTTATAAGAAAGTACTATATATTTTTATCGAGAAGTTTTTTTTTTCCGATTTAGAGTCTATATTAGTAAATCTCAAAAACTCCTACTAAAAATAGAGTTACCGCCCGCGCGGATAGAGCTAGTAACGTCCTATTAATAACTTTTCTAAATAAAAGTTATTAATAGAACACTACTAGTAGCTCTAATTTATAAATAAAACTATTAACGTCCTATTAATAAATTTAGTAAATTAGGGGTCTAGGTAGGTTACTTTTAATAAATTTAATAACTCTAGGTTAATTTTAGCCGGATTAATAACTTTAGTAATTTATATATATTATTAATATATTAATAGTAGTTTAACTCTATAATAAAATTAAAGTAAATAAAGTTCTATAATCGATACTATTAATAATAGTGACTTTTAGTAATAATTATTAACGCTAGCGACCTACCGGGCCTAGAATAATAAGTTTTAATAAAAGTTCTCGCGAGGGCGTCACCCGGGCATATCCGGGGAGTATATATATATAAATACTATACTATTTCGTATACCATGGCGTATGCCTTAGTGTATACTATAATTATATATACTATGAGGGGCTTTCGTCTAATGTTTTAGAGACTACTACGGGGGGTATATATTATATACTATTTAAAATACCTTTATATATACTATTCGTATACTATTCGTATATTATTCAATAGTATACGCAAGCTGCGCACGCTATTATATATATCATAGAGTATACTATAGCCCATATTATAACCCATACTATAGCGTATATTAATACGTATATAAATATATATACTATAGGGTATATAACAAGCCTATTCGTTTAATATTTAAATTATTAATTATTTATCGAGTTACTGAACCTATTAATAGTAAATACTATTTATTAATAGGACCCTACCCGGACCCTTAATTTACTAATCCTATTAAACCTCGGGTCGGTATTTAATATAGAGTTTTAATATAAACTCGTAGACGGCTTTCTAATAAGGTTAATAGCGCTTAGAGTATACTAATATTTACTTTTAAAATTTACCGATAATTATATACCCCGGCGACCGGTAACTATTATTTAATAAATTTATTTATTATTTAAAAGTTATAATTTAAAGATTATAAAGTTTATATATTATAATATAATAGTCGTTAAGCTCCGTAGGAGTAAATTAAATTATAAACCTCATTATTAATAATACTATAAATAAATAGGTATATCGTTTAGATATAAGGTATTTATATTCTAAAACGGTCGTTATATAACCCGGGCTTATAACTTATTAAAATTATAAAAAAATACTTAATTATTCTATAAAGTTATAGGAATACGCGAGACTATATATTATAGAGGATTTATATATAAATCCTAGATCCCGTAACTAAATCACATAACGTATTAAGTTTTAGTATATCTTAATATTTTCCTCGTCTTAATCGTTAATAATTTTCTAGGGGCCTAGGCTCCCCCCGGTAATATCTCTAGTTTTAAATATATATCTAACTCTACCTTTATTAATACGCGCTATATTTAATTATTTAATAAACGGTATTTTAGTTAATTAAGAAGTAGTATTTATAATAATTTAAAATAACGAAGAAACTAGTAATAATAGTGAAACTAGTAATAAAAATAATAATTACGAGGTTAAATTTACTAGTATCAATAATTATTACTTTATAAACGATAGAATTTACCTATATTATACAAGAATATAATTATTATTATTTAGGATATTTAGGATATTTAGGATATTTATTTATTCTATTTCAAGAAATTTAGAATATTACGAACTAGATATAATTTAATCTAGCGTAAAGAATAATATACTCGGGTATTTAATTAATTATTTTAATAAATAAATTATTTTAATCTTTCTAATAATTATATAATTAACTAAGATTTTTAATAAGTTTTAGGGTCTACGCTAAATATAAAAGCGAGTACTCTTTTAAATACAATATCTTAGTTCCTATAATTATATTCTTAACGTTAACGAAGTCTTCGGCGATCTCCTTTTTATTTTTATCGTTGAATTTATAATTAAGTAATAATTATTTTATAAAGTATACTTTAGTCTTTTTTAATATTTATTATCTAATAATTAAAGCGTATTATTCTCGCCGCTAGACTATATTAACTTTATATATATTAAGAGATTAGAATTCTTATTATACCGAAACGATTTAATTCTTTTATAGATAAACCGCGGAGTAAATTTATTCGGTAATAAATTATTAAAAAGATACTTATAATTATTATTTCCTAGTTAAAAAAGACCCCGAAATCAAAGCCGAGTAGATACTATATAATTTAACGAATTTATTTTATAGTACCGAAATTATCGTTTAGCCTAGATTTAGTATTAATAATAATAATAAAAATATAATAATCTAGTTATTACACTTTAATTAGTTATAAGGATAATCGAAGGGAGCCTAAAGACTTAAGAGATAATTAAAGAAGTATTTAATTAGTTTATTAATAATAAAGATAAGGGCTCGTTTTAATTAAGTCTTATTATTCGAAAAATAATATATAGACTATTAGAGAAATAATATAATTACGGTATTAATAATATAAAAGATACTCTATATTATCAAAGAGTTCTAAATAATATTAGAGGCCTACTAGATTATTATATTAATATAAATAAAATAGGAGATCCTTCTCAATAAGTATAATCTAGATTATTTATTATTTTAATAATTATTTTCTAATCTAGAACTACCTAAAGTAATAATACTATATATATTATAAAGGAAACTAATATAACTTTATAAAATTAAAGTATATTAATTTAAAATAGTAGTAATATTATATAAAAGAATTTAACCGAGTTAGAGGTATACTAAAATAATATTTAAATTCTGACTATTAAAGAATTATATTAATAATAACCTAATCTAGACCTAATCTAAACCGTATTTCAATAAATTATAAATAAATAGACCGAATAGTTATTATTAAATATTAATTAATATACTTTAATTTAGGAAGCCTAGAAAAGAGTAGATATAATAGTATATATTATTAAAATTAACGAATTCCGTTTTAAATAGATTATATAGTATAAAGTTATCTAAATTTAATTTCGTAAAATTAATTATTTTAAATATTACGGCCTAGGGATATATAGATATACTAGTTTCGCCGAGTATAATTACCCTAATTAAAATATGGTATAAATTCTTAATAATTATTCTAATAATTAGGCTAGCTAATTATTAATAGGGTTTACTAATTTTATAAATAAAAATATTAATATTTTACGAAGAAAAAGATTATTATATAACTGAAAATAGTTTCCTACTTTTAGATAGAGGAGGAAGACGAGTAGACTTAATAGTAGAAGAGGTATAATTTATTTTATTATAACTAGATCCCGGATAAAGATACTAGAAATACTAAAGAGGAAATTTTAATTAAATTAAGAGATTTAATATAAATTTACCTCAAAACCGTATTACGCCGTTATTAATATATTTATATATATTTAATAAAGAGCTATCGAATTTCCTAGCGCCTAATTTCTAATTTCTAGCTTCTTAATATAATTATATACTTCGATATTAACTAGTCTCCGTTCGCGATTATTATAATTATTATTATAAATATATTTATTATTAGATATAAATATATTAAAATATATTCTTATATCTAAAATCGCGTAGAAACTTAAAATAATTCGGAAGTATTATTATATATTTATAATGAAATAAACTACTAGCTAAAGAACTAGATAATATTAATAATAATTTATATAATTATATTCTATAACTTTATATTTAAACTTTAATATTGAATAAACTTCAACCGCCTTTTCGATAATAGTTATTATAACGGATTAAATACGTCTAGAAAACTAGATATTCATATAAAGCTCTTTAACTACTCGATAAAAAGTAAATTTTAGAAGTAATAATTCGATCGATTTTTAATACTTCTCAATTTACTTTAGAGTTATTATTATTTCTATTTAATTAAAGACTTCGACTTATTATTAATTAGAAAATAATCTACTAATTAAGTTTTAAGTATTAGATACTTTTTTAGGCGCCTTTTAAACCTTTATTCTTTAAAGTATTTTTATTCTTATCGATAATAAACCTTTTAAAAGATAATATAGATAGGATTATTAAATAATATAAGGAAAGAGTAGAGAATAATTATAATAATAAGTATAATATTTTAGTAGATAATCTCGCCGTTTAAATATATAATCGTTCGAGTTAAAACTAAACCTAAAGTATTTTAATAAATAATCTCGCCGCTTGGTATATAAATATATAATCGTCCGAGCTAAATTTAAGCCTAGAGTTAGATTATAAAAAGATTTTATTAAAGGTATAATTTAATTAAGTTATATTATATTAAAAAATCTTTAATACGCTCTAAAATTTAGAGTATAATTCATTTTAATATATATTACAAGATTAATTTTATTTATTAATAGATTTAATATTAATATTCTCCTACGATTATCCTATCGCCTATTTTTAAGAATATATCGATTCGATATCGGTAAATAGTAAAGAGTAAAGTATAAATATATATATATAAATATTAGATATTAATTCTAATAATCTTTCTAATAACTAATTATCTATATCTAATACTAGTTAAATTATTTATTACTTTCTTTAAAATCTATACTAAATTAATTAAATAAAAATCGCCTAAATAGTATCTGAAATAATATATCTTTTTTTAATATTAGAAGTTTTATAAATTATTACCTTAATTAGCCTCTTAATATTATAAAAAAAGGAAAATAATATAAATACTATATCTTCTCTTATTTTAAAAAGGATATATTTTTAAATTAATAGAAGTAAATTATATAATATAAAGATCCTAATAATAATAATAGATAATATAAGAAAATCAATTTTAGTAAAATATAATCCCGAACGCCTATAATATAAACGTTTATCGAAGAAGGAGTAATTATAAACTCTAGAAAACTATTAATAATTTATTTATAATATAACGATATATTAATTTATTCCTATATAAATTAAGGTACTAGGTTAAAGAGAGATTATTTAAAAAAGAAAGATTATAAAAACTCGGCGAGTATATATAATATAACGTAATTAATATTTAGATAAATTATCTCTACGTAGGTAAAAGTCTAGATTATTATAATTATTATTAGAATTTCTTAATTAATTCGAATATAGCGCCGTTAAATTAAAAAGTATTAAAATTACGATTAATAGTTCTATACCTTAATAATTAGACTTTAAAGAGGTGTTCCTATAAATAATTATTATAGTAGGAATATTATATAATTTATTTAGACTTTATTATTATATTACTAAATTCTTTAATAATTAAAAATAAATATTTATAACGATTTAAAAAGATTAAAAAGAAATTATTTAATATTTTATTTAATAATAAATTAAAGATATCTTTTATTTTAAATAAAATATTATTTTACGATATATCTTTATATATAGTTATTATTACCTACTTTATTAACGCCGAGTATAAAAATTATAAAGTTATTATTAATTTTAAGTATATTAAATAGAAATATATTAATAAAAAAACTAACGGACGTTTTAACTAAAGTCGTTTATAAATATAAAATTAAATATCGGATCTATATTATTATAAGCGATAATACTAGTAATAACTAGTAACGAGATTTAGGTATACGTCCTACTAGCTACGAATCTTTAATTATTATTTATAGTAGTCTAAAGAGCTAAAAGATTTTATATTATAATATATTAAATCTATCTTATAGCGGTATCTATATTCTGAATACGATTATAATATTAATAAAGAGAAATCTCTTTTTTTTCTTCTCCTCCTCCTCCTCTCTCTTTCTCCTTTAACGAATTAAAATAATAAAGAACGAACCCTCTATAATATAATCGATTAAAAAAGTAACCGTAATCGCGGCCCGATATATTAAAAAAAAGGAAGTATAAAAAGAACGCGTCTATTATACCTACGTATAAAAAAGAGTATAGAATAGATATATATATATAAAGCCGAAACTTTAGGCTTAAATAAGAGCTGCCGTTTAACTATTTATTAAATACTAATAATATTCGAATTATAATGGGCCTCCTCTACTCTAAAAGTTATAAAATAACTACTATATAAAACTCTATAAAACTGAATATTTTCCTCCGCCGTTAATAAGTAGGTAAAGTATAAATACGTAAAATAAAACTCGCGTAAATAAAAAAACCTTTATTTATACTCCTAGATATTAATATTTATATAGGAGTTATAACGCTAGTAACCGGGTAATTATATTAAGGTACCGACGGGACGTAAAATTCATTATAATAAAGAAATAACTACGTATATATAATTAAGAATAAAGACGAAAGAGTATAGAATAATAATAAGGAGGGATAATAAGGCTAGTATACTAGTATAATAAAATATATAGTATTTAATTATATTTATATTTATATATATTATAAAGGCTTAAGCCCGTAATAAAGATAAATAATAAATTTTAAAAAAACGGGTAAATATAAAAGATAAAATAATAAGATTATTTAGGGTTAATATAAAATCGCTAATTTTAAAAATTTACGCGAAGAAGAAATCTAGAAGAAGAATTAATAATATATAAAAAGACCTATTAATTAATAGGTTAAAATATCTAGAACTGAGATTAAGGATAAATTAAAGTTTTTATTCTTTTAAAAGATTTCTTTAACGGCTATTTAATAATATTATCGGGTATTATATATATTCTATAAAACTCCCTTATAAGCGAAGTAGTTTTACTTAAGTAGGTATATAAATTAATTAATTAATTAATTAATCAATACTAGTAATATATAAATAATATTTAATAGTATTATCCTTATATTTATATAAGAGAATAAAAAGGTTAAACGGATATTTATTTTAATAATTATCTAAATATATACCGTACTTTGTATATATAATTTAACTTATTATTTAGGTATTACTAGATACGATTTATCTTTCGTTTATAAACGAATAATTATAAAGGGGTTAGGATAAATAATAAGATTTCTCAAAAATTTAAATTAACGCGTAAAAGAGTTTACTATTAATACTAATTACTAAATTAAAATAATCTTAATAATCTTTATAAGAATCTAACCTTATTAAATACGGAAAACTACGATATTTATTAATACGAGTAGTTAGCGTAGAGTCTAGTTCCGAGATATTTAATAAAAGAGATTTAATATTATTATAGAGAAAAATATACCGAATAAGATTAATAAATTTATTAAACTAAAGTTAATAAAGTTTGTTTAGGATATTATAATACGATAGAATACATTATACTATATAATAATCCGTGTATTTAAACTACGTTATAATATTAAAAATTATTTTATATAAACTAAGAATTCTTACTCTAAATTAAGAATAAGAAAATAAAGTTATATTATTTACCTTATTAATATTATAAAAGAGTTCGTAAAAATAACGAGCGTTATTAATATAACGAAAACTATTATTAACTACCGTTTTTTTATAATTTATTATAAATTCTTTAATTATTTAGAAAAGATTATAAAATAATTTTATTTGAAATAAATATTATAAAAGTCTAAAATAAAGAATATATTACGTTTAACGACCGTAAAATTAAATTAATATTATATTAAAACTAAAGATAGTTTAAAATATCTTTATAATAAGGCGGCTTTATTAAACTTTATTAAAAATAAAAAAATATTCGAGACCTCGGATTAGGAGGCTAATATTAAATAACCGTTATAATTCTTAATTTATTAATCCGCTTTTACGGAAGAGTATAAGGAATATTAAACGAATATATTAACTTCGAGTAAATTATTTAATCTCGTATAAAGTTATAAATATAATCTAAATAATAAGTTTACCTAAATACTAGACGTAGATTCTAGTAATAAAGAGAGAGAAAATAATAAATTCTAAAGATATAAGAATACTAGTAAATTCTAATAGTCTTTTTAATAATTAATTTCGTTAATCTCTTTAATACCGTTCTTTAATTAATTTACGAAATAGAATATTCTAATATTATTAAAATAACTCGCCCTTCGGTTTCTTATTCTTAATATAATTACTCGTAATATATTAATCCTATTAATTACGAGTATTAACGTAGAGTATTTATTTTTTATTATTACGAGGTTATATAATATTTAGGAATAATAAATACTAGTAACTTTCTAACCTATAATTATCTTATATAAATATAATAAAAGAATAAAGAAAGACCGGCCTTAAGATATTTTATTTTATTTATATAATAATTAAATAAAAATCTTTCCTAGGAAAATATAAAATAAGAAGAAATTATTCGTAAAAAGAACCTAAAGGAAAAGCGATAATATAATAATAAATAAAAAATATTAAGTAATTATAACGAAGACGAGTCTATATATATAAGTTTTAATTAAGATTATAATTATAATAATTATATTAGTAATTAATCTCTAGTCGTTAGAAATATAAAAGAAATATTTATATTAATAATTTAACTCTATAATCGATACTTAAAACCTAGCTCGGAAAAGAAGTAATTATATAAAAATGGGTTCAGAGGTCGAGAAATATAAAAAAGATAATAAAGAGTTTAAGTTTAATTTATTTAATTATTCGATTAAAGTAAAAACGAATATTCGTAATAATTAATAATTTATAAACCTAGCTTTTTACTTAAAATTAAAAAAGAATAATTATAGAATTTAAATAAATAAAAACATTATTATTTAATATAAATTAAAGTTTTTTTATTATAGATTATCTTCTAAAATCTTATTATATTAAGTATATTCTTAAAGTTAATTAATTATATATTTATTACTAGGGACTCCTTAATAAATATTTATTTTATTTTACTTTAGTTTAGAGTAGAGATCGCGGTTCGATCCTTATTCTACCCTCTATTTTATTTTATTTAACTTTAATATTCCCTCTAGGAATCCCTACGTTGATTCGAAATATAATCCTATACTATTTAAAATACCTTTACGTATATTATTCGTATATTAGTTATTAATATACATAAGTTACGTACGTTATTATATATACTATAAGGTATATTTAATAAGGGATTAATATAATAATATATAGTATAAAAGATATTAATTATTTTATAGAGGATTTAGCCTTAATATATTAGAATCTAGTATTAATTAATTAATTAATTGATTTATACGCCTACTTAAACGAAACTATTTCGCTTATAAGGGAGTTCTATAGAATATATATAATACCCGATAACGTTACTAAATAGCCGCTAAAGAAACCTTTTAAAAAGATAAAAACTTTAATTTATTCTTAATCTCGGTTCTATTTATTCTTAATCTCGGTTCTAAATATTTTAGCCTATTAATTAATAGGTCTTTTTATATATTACTAGTTCTTCTTTTAAGTTTCTTCTTCGCGTAAATCTTTAAAATTAACGATTTTATATTAACCTTAAATAACCTTATTATTTTATTCTTTATATTTACCCGTCTTTCTAAAACTTATTATTTATCTCCGGTACGGGCCTAAACCCTTATAGTATATATAAATATAACTATAACTAAATATTATATATCTTATTATACTAGTATACTAGCCCTATTATCCCTCCTTATTATTATTCTATACTCTTTCGCCTTTATTTTTAACTATATACGCGTAGTTATTTCTTTATTATAGTGGATTTTACGTCCCGCCGGTACCTTAATATAATTACCCGGCTACTAGGGTTACGACTCCTATATAAATACTAGTATCTAGAAATATAAATAAAGGTTCTTTTATTTATATAAGTTTTATTTTACGTACCTATACTTTACCTACTCGTTAATAACGGAGGAAAATATTTAGTTTTATAAAGCTTTATATAGTAGTTATTTTATAACTTTTAAAATAGAGGGAGCCCCTTATTGTTCGAATATTATTAATATTTAATAAATAATTAGACGGGAGCCTTTATTTAGGCCTAAGGTTTCGACTTTATATATATATATTTATTTTATACTCTTTCTTATATATAGGTATAATAGACGCGTTTTTTTATAGTCCCCTTTTTCTAATATATCGGGCCGCGATTACGGTTACTTTTCTAATTAATTATATTATAGAGGGTTCGTTCTTTATCGCTTTAATTCGTTAAAGGAGAGGGGGGAAGGAGGAGGAAGAAAAAAAAAAGATTTCTTTTTATTAATACTACGGTTATATTAAGAATATAAATACCGTTATAAAATAAACTTAACGCGTCGTAATATAAGATCTTTTAACTCTCTAAACTACTATAAATAGTAACTAAAAATTTATAACTAGTAGGACGTATACCTAGATCTCGTTACTGGCCGAATCTAGTATTATTTTAGATTTAATAAAGTTAACGATAGAGCTTAGCCCGATATCTTAATAAATATTAATAATAATAATTATAGTAAATCCTACCCCTTAATAAAACGTCTTTTTAAAAAGAAAGAAGTTAACGCCCTCGTTAATATATTAATATAGGGTATTATAAGTAATAATATAAATAATATCTATATATAGAAAATTAATCGAGTAAATAACTATAAATAATATAAATCCTTAACTCTTAAAAAGTCGGTACGGAGTAATTACGAGTAGGAAATATATTAATTAATTCGGGAGTTAGGCCCCTATCGAAGAGTTTTAGAACTTAGCGTAAACCGTATAAAAATGACTTGGTAAAAACGCTCTAGGAATATTAATTCTAGTAATAGTAAAGTGAGGCGACGTCGGCAAATCGAAAACCGGCTCCAGCGGCTCGGGGCCATTAGGCAAGCTGCCTCGGGCGCCCGAGGTAGGCTCGGGGCGCCCGAACGGCCCCGAGCGCCCGTTAAGCGCCCGTCGAGTACCCTTCGAGCGTTAAGTCGCTCGACGGGCGCTCGACGGGCGCCCGAGGCCGCTATAAAACACGCGTCGGGCTCCTAACGAGCGTAATTTAAGCCCGGAGCTTCAGGGGCCCTGGCCTTAGAAAATTACGTAATTTACTACCTAAAATTTTGATGTTCTGTGATCGCCCCTATCGACGGTAGCGACCCCCCGGAACTACCTTTAACGCCAGCAAGTTTTGATCCCCGGAATCGATCGATTCAGGCGAAATCCTCGCGGGGGTGACGCGTAGGCCATGCGCCAGGGCATACGTCAGGGGTTTATGGGTGCGACAGTGACAGTTAGGGGGTGGCGACAGCGACAGGACCATAGAATACGCCATAGCCATAAATAAAATGGGGCCATGGCCATGAATAGAATAAGGCTATGGCCATGAATAGGGGCCATGGACGGGGGTCCAAAGTTAGTGGCGCACCCCTAATTTAGTGCCCGTTAGTGGCGGTTTTAGGCTTGCTCGGTATACGCCCGAGTGGCCCTAGGCCCCTTGGCTATATACCTCGGGCGCCTGTCGAGTCGGTAGATAGGTGTCGCGTTTAAGGCTCCCGGGGCGCCCGTCGAGCGCCCTAAGCCACGATCGAGCCACTTTTCGTTTTGCCGACGGATAAAGAGGTATAGATATAATATAAATAACTAATAATAATAACTATAATATTAATAAAATAGGGGTATATATATTTAATATTATAAAAGTATTAATATTTAAGGACTAGGGCCCTTAGTATATACTAGGAAAATAAAATCTTAACGTTATTCGAATAATTTTAAACGTCGTTTAATAGTATTTTTAAAATTAAAATTATTTTAACCTAGAGCTAGTCCCGATTCAATTAATTAATTCTATAATTCCTATATTATCCGAAGCTCTTTCCTATATAAATATACTATTTAGTTAAGAAGTAGTAATAACGAGGAGTATTTATCTAAATTTGTATGAAGAGTACTTTAAGAGCGGAAGGGGGTTTTTCGTAAATATTTTTAAATAATATTCCTTATAGCGAGTATCGCTATTAGCTCGTTATAATATAAGTATTAATATAGAAACGTAATTACGAAATATCGTTATTATATAAATATTCTTTATATAGGTACCCTAGTTAATATATATTTCTTAGCGCTCTCGTGAATCGAAATTCTCGTTAAGATTTAGTAGATTTTAAAACTATAATACTAAGATCTACTAAATTTAAATACGAAGTATTCGGGTATTAAATACTAGAATATTAATTAACGTTACTAGATTTCTAACGACGGATTCGAGTGATTTAGGTAATTTTATCGCGGAGACCCGGGGCTAGATTTACGCCTATAGTTTAGAGGTAGAGGTAGAGGTAGAGGCGCTACGCCTAAATACCCTCTTACGCGTAACTAGACTCTATTTTTAAAAATACCGCTGATTTAGCGGCCCGGTACGGCGATCTCTTAAATAAAGGATCTCGTTAGATTTTAAAATACTATTTAAAGGTTTTAATATTAAAATCTTACTTTATACTAGGTCTACTACGTGTCTCTAGGTACTCTTTTAGAATTACGATAATTTATTTTAATAATCATCGGTAAATTTTAAAAGTAAATATTAGTATACTTTAAGCGCTATTAACTTTATTAGAAAATCATTTATAAATTTATATTAAAAATTTATATTAAATACCGACTTAAGATTTAGTAGGATTAGTAAATTAGAGGTCCGGCCAGGGTCCTATTAATAAATAGTATTTATTATTAATAAGTTTAGTAGGTTCAATAACTCGATAAATTATTAATAATTTAAATATTAGACGAATAGGCCCATTATATACCCTATAGTATATATATTTATATACGTATTAGTATAGGTTATAGTATAGGCCATAATATATCTTATAATATACGTAATAGCGTGCGTAAAGATATTCTAAATAATATACGATATACGCCCCTCGTAGTAATTTTTAAAATATTAAACGAAAGCCCCTCATAGTATATACAATCATAGTATACGCCAAGGTATACGCCATGATATACGATATACTATAGTATTTATATACGCGGTTTTTTTAAATATATTTAGGTAACGCCCCCGTAAGAACTTTTATTAAAATTTATTATTCTAGGCCCGGTAGGTCGCTAGCGTTAATTATTATTATTAAGAATTACTACCGTTAATAATATCGATTATAAAATTTAATTTATTTTAGTCTTATTATAGAGTTAAGTTATTATTAATATATTAATAATATATATAAATTATTAAAATTATTAATTCGGCTAAAATTAGCCCGTAGTTATTAAATTTATTAAAATTAATCTACCTAGATCTTTAATTTATTAAATTTACTAATAAAACATTAATAGTTTTATCCGTAAATTAAAATTACTAGTAATATTTTATTAATAACTTTTATTTAGAAAAATTATTAATAAGATACTACTAGCTCTATCCGCGTAGGCGGTAATTTAGATTTTAATAAGAGTTTTTGAGATTTATTAATAATAGTATTAAAACTATATTAATAGACTCGCGGAATATCCCTTTCCGTTTTTAAAATAAATAAATAATATTTACTAACTTTATATATAACTAGGCGAATAATTTCAAATTATTAAAAAGAAGTTTTACTAGTATACCCCTTTAATATTATCGTAGTACTCGAGTTCTCGATAGATTTAATATAGCGGCTATTTCCTAATAAAGATAAATATAAGAGGATTTAATATTAAAATATTGAATTTAATATAAATTATATTTTAATATAGTTTTAGAATAATTAATAATTTCTAACAATAGTCGTTTACTAGTATATTTAAAATTAGAATTATTTTAACGCGAGGTTCGTCTAGATTTAATAAACTTCTAAATTTTAACTAGTTAATACTATTACAAATACGAATAAATAGTTTAATTAATTTAGTATATTATTCTATAATTAAACCGTAGGCTAGTTAAGAGCTATATTATTACTATTATTATAATATAAACTAAATATAACTACCGTTAGTTATATAACTTTATATAGTTATTTACTTTTATTTTTTATTAAGGTGGTTACTCCTATTAATAAGGTCGTTATTATAGTATAAAGTTACTAAAAGACGTAAGACCGCGGGTTCATCGGTAAATCTCAAAAATAAATATTAGTATACTCTAAATACTATTAACCCTATTAGAAAGCCGTCTACGGGTTTACGTTAAAACTCTATATTAAATACCGACCCGAGGTTTAGTAGGATTAATAAATCGGGGGTCCAGGTAAGGTCCTATTAATAAATAGTATTTACTATTAGTAGGTTTAGTAACTCTAATTTATCGTATATATATATTAATAACTTTCGTAATATAGGTTTATTATCCTTTATAGACTCTATTAATTATTTAAATTATTAGTCGTTACGTCCTTAAATATTTTACGAGTATTTAATATTATTTAGGTTTTATAACTCCTTTAGGTTTTTCCTAACCCTAAATTTATTTAATTCGGACGGCTTTAATAATTTACCTATATACGTAGTATCGTCCGAGTCGGATAATTTTAGAGTATAAGAGGATTCTTATAACCCGGCGGATTCCTAGTAAATATATATACTCGCGCTTATATAGATAAGTGGCTTAGATCTCTTCTTTAAATATTATTATATAATAGATATAGATTTATTTATTATTATCCGTATTAATTATTTAATCGTTACTTAGGATCCTCTCTATATATAGTACTAACGGATAAATATATTATTTACTCGTCTTTTAACTACCTTTATTTTATTTTCTTATACTTCGCTTTATTATTTATAATTTAATTATTTTTATCCTATAGTTATTCCTTATCTTATAGCCCCGCGATAAAGTAGATCTAGCCTAGGAGGGTATAAAGACTCTATAATTATTATATCTTAATCTCGAAATCGTTTTTATCGTTATTAATATTAGTAATTTTCGTATTAAATATATCTTTTTCTTCTTCCCCCGATTAGTATTCCTTAACGACCGGGCTACTAGGTATATCTTCGGCCTATATATTTAGAGTTAACCGGTAATATTTATAAATTATCTTCTTTATATATACCGAAGTTATATCGCCCGCTATTTATCTTTATTCTTAGGTTATATTATTATTTTTATTAATTAAGTTAATAGTATCCCCGTCGTGTAGCGAGTTAGTAATATTATCGTCGAGTAGCGAGTTAGTAGTATTTTTTATTTATATTTCTATAATTATCTTTATAAAGTCCGGTTTACCTTTTAGGTCCTCTAGAGATTCTTTAAATAAATTAATTACCGGCTATCGATAGTCTTTACTATATATATTTTTATTATAAATATTTATTATACGACCGTATAATATCTTTATAACGATATATATCTTCGTTTCTCTTTATTTATATTACGCTCTTATAACTTATTCGAATATAACTCGAAGATCCATTAATATAAATATTAATATTTATATCTTAGGAGGCTGTTTTACCTCTAATTTTATTATTATTTTATTTTTTAATAATATAGTATCCTATTTCGTATTCTTTAAACTTATAATAAAGCGCCGTTATTATAAGAATAACTATACTAGTAGGTAATAGGTTCTATATATTTTCGTAATACTACCTAAACCTAATACCGCTTACTTTATTATAAAAGAATATACGATATATTATTACTACGATAAACGGTATTAGGAAACGACCCTTATATTAAACCCGTAAATAATAGACTTCTATTCGGATATAAGAGGTAATAATATTTATACTACTTTATAGATCCGGAAGGGTAAACCGTAGGTCGAATATATAGTCCGAGGTATTATTTTTAGTTTACTCTATTATTAGGCCTAGGTATTCTATTACTATCTAGACCTAGCTTCGTATCTTCTTTATTATTTAATTTCTAAAGTCGGTTAAGTTATTTAGGAATTATATCGTTATTAACTATTATTTAATATATAATAAATAATATATAAAAATAAAGATTATAACTTTCTGTATTTCTTTAAGAGTAGAGATATCGCCTAAGTTATATAACCGGCCTAGAACCTACGGCCTTTATATATATCGAAATAAAACTTTCTATTCCTTCTACGTCCTAGTTATAAAGTTATTTACTTTTATATAATAATATTCCGGCTACGGCGTTAAGTCATTAACGTCGTTACTATTTATAATTTTTAAAAAAAATATAAGCGTAGTAGTATCTATAATATATTAATAAATCTTAAAGCTTTTATATTTTATTTTATAATAACGATATTTCCTACCTTAAAGGGTCGAAATTAAAGCCTATATAATACTTTTATCGCTTTTATCTTTATATTTAATATCGGATATAATTATAAATATAGGATATAAAGGGGGCGGACGTCTAGGCGTAATATATTTAAACTTTAAAATACAACGACTAAAAAAGGATAATAATATTTATTTTATTTTACCCTACTATTACCGTTTATACTACGGACGCGGTTCGTTATTTCTTTACTACCGTTACTCACCTTATATAATTTATAAAGATTAGTTATTATCGGGTTAACCGTTTAAAAGAAATTTATTAATAATATATCTCCTTTTTTAAGGTTTAGCCCCTTCGTTAATTTTTATTTATATTTAGTTATAGGCCTAATCTCGGTAACTATTTTTTATTCGGATATTTATACCAGTCGCCTTCTAACTTAGAAAAAGTAACTCTTATTTAATAATATTTAACTACTTCATTATTATATTACTAGGTATATTAATTATATTTAAATATAATACGTCTTTATTATACTATTTACCGAATTTAAGGGATACCTCTTCGCGTCGAAGCCCTTTTAAGGGGCTCCTTTTATAATCGGAACTTATTCTCCGTATATTAATATACCCGATATATATTCGATAAAGATCGACGATTTATATCTTTTTTTTAAAGTTACGACTAGCTATTAAAACCGTAAATATTTAATAATAATAACCGAAATTACTTTTATTAAATATAATATTAACTCTTATTTATAAAAGGGAGTTAATATAATTTATAATTATAGTATAATTTTTATTTCGAAAGCCTATTTATTTCGTTTCCTATATAAAAGTTATTAATCGTATATATTTCGTATAATTAAGAAGATATACTCTAATAATAATTATAGATAAACGGTCTTTTCTAGAGCTAAAGTTATCGGGAGAAAAATACTCGTTAATATTAATATTAATTATTATTTTAGAAAGGACTACCTAGTCGTCTACGGATATATCGACGATATCTTTAAAATCGTAATTACTTTTTTTTACGCGTTTTCTTTACCCTTTTATATTACTTCCTTAATCGTTATTATTTTATATACCTTCGTTATAGTCTCTTTAAAGGGATTTAATATATTATTATATTAATAATTATTTTATTTAGTTATATATTTAGATATATTTTTCGTTTCTTCGCCTCCTTCGTAGCTTACCCCTTCGCCGTAGTAATTTTCATAATAGTTTTCGATTTTTAATCTTTCGTTATTATTAAGATTTACCCGTTATTTATCTACTATATTAAATCGACTTTATTAGAAATCTATAGCGTAAAGTTATTATTTAGTAATAATATATAAAAATTAATAAGGGGATTATTTAGAATCCGGGATAAAAAAAGGGCGAAAATCTTAAAGAGAGGTAGTTTTTCTTTAGCGCGTCGTTATTATATTATTTTAATTATCTTTATTAATTTAATTTAGAGATTCTTAATTAAATCGAATAAAAGTACCGAGTCGGCTAGGGTCTCGTCGGTACTAAACTCGAAATTTTATCCGAGTTAAATTATTATATCTTTAACTCCTCCTATCTTTCTTTTATACCGTGAAATAGTTTACCTACGATATAATATTTTTAAATTATCCTCGTCTACGTCTCCCTAGTTATTAAAGTCCTTTTTTTTATTACCTCGACGAATATATATTAAGTCTACTAAAGGGATCGATTTAAATTATATTTTAAATACTATTAATTAAAGCGAATATCGACGATTATATCCGGTAACGGACTCTTTATATACGGTATAGTATATTAATAATATATACTATATCGCCGGTTTTCGAGTTATATTAATAGGATATAAAGCTACGCTATTAAACCCGGCGATTAAATTATATCTTCGTATTATTCGACGATAGTTAGAATCTTTATTTTATCTACGATTATTTATATAAAGAGAACTTTTACTAGCGAATATATTATAAATTAACGGAATACTATTTTATACGGCGCCGGGAGCGTTTTAATAATTTAGAGGAAAGAAATCCGGGCTAGAGTAAACGGCGCGAGGTATTAACTAGATCTAATCCTCGTAATTTATTAATATAAATATAATAATAAGTAGGGGTAGTATCGGGGTAATTATTATAATAAATCTAGAAACTAGAATATAGTAGTATTAGATATATATAAGAATAAATAGTCTCAGGAAATCTTTTTTCGATTATACCCGTTATTTCTCTTTTATTCCTTCTAATTTAAAATATAATTATATTACTAGAAAAGTAGGCTAATATATATAAAAGCGTTTATAAAGGATTTATATTTAGATAATAAGGTATTTAATATCCTATACTTTTAATAAAGTATAATATAATATATATAGGGTAGAAGCTAAAGAGAATAAAATATTTATAATTTAATATTAACCGAATAATACGTTTCTCTTTCGGGTTTTACTCGGACTATTTTTTTATTTAATATAATATCCGAGTCGGATACTATATATACTATAAAATTTATAAATAAATTATATTCGTTATATTACGACGCCTTCTACCGAGAGTTATTTACTAGCGAAGACGAGGTTATAAAGAATATAATTATTTATTCCTCTACCGACCTCTACGTCGTTAATAGTTACGATATTATATATTATTTATACCTAGAAGAATTAACGTTTAATATACCCGGCTAATAAACTATAAATAATTACTAAATATAATAATTAAGTATACGATAAAAGAACATAGGTATTCTAGAAATAACTACTAGCCACGGGTATTAAATTATAGAAACTATACTACCTAAATTAATATCTAAACCGAATTTAGCCTTTACGTTAACTTAGTACTATATATAATATATATTCTTAGGGTAATTACCGTATATTAATATTAGAGTACTTTATATATTAAATAAATATAGAAATAAATACGATATAAAAGCCTTTAATTTATATCGCTCCTTTTAATCTATTATCTTATCTAGTTATTAATAGTCGTTATCGGCCTATAATATTATACTTATATTAAATATAAGGGGCGGAGCTATAAACTTTATAAAAGAAATAAACGTTAAACTTATAAGTCGTAAATTATTTAATTTATAATTTAAAGTCTATTAAAGAAAGGTATTAATTTTAGGAAGAATAAATTTAGTTTATAACTTTTAATTTAAATAACTCTTATCGTTTAGAATAAAGTAGTAATTATATATCTTTTTATTCTTTTAAGATAAGCGCGTAACCCGCCCGTTATATTAAATATCGAAGGATTATATCTAGTTTATATTAAGATTAATATTACGGAAAATACGAGTTAAAGTTACCCTAGTCTTAAGAATATATTTAATAAATAAAAGAAAATAATCTTATTCTCTTCTATAAATAACTAGATATAATCTTCGTCCCGTTTAATTTAATATACGGATAAGTTATATTATAAAGACTCGCCGCGGTAGTACTTCTTTAACCCCTATATAAACGTTATTACGAGTTTTAGTTAAGGCCGAAGGGGATATATAACTAAAGTATTAACCTATACCCTTAAAGCCTTAATATAACGGCGAGGTAACGAGTCGATTATTAAAAATAAAATCTCGAGTAAATTAAAACCAGTATTTATTTATAGACTATAACTTTATATATACCTACGGTTTTATAATTTATAACTCGGCGCTAGTAAACTCGTCGAGATAATAAATATAAATATTATCCTTTAGGTATTTATTTTACTTTATATATTTTTCTCTAATTTAAGAGATACTATACGATCTTTATTATTATTATACCGAGAATTTACGAAGAGCTCGTTATCTATTAATATTAAGCCGTAGATTCGAGTATATATTAAAAAATTTAATATAATATTAGTTATACGAAGTTTATAAGCTTTATTAAAATAGTTATTAATTATTAATATAGGCGGTAGTTTACTAGCCTCTCTAGTAATTAATATAATTTCGCGATACTCCTTTTATATTTTTTTATAGATTCGCGACTACTTTTAATAATATTCTTTTTATCGAGTATCCGTAATTAAATAACGGATTTATTTTATTTAATAACGAGGAAATTTAATAAACTCGATTATACCCTCGAAAATCTTAATAAAAAGTATTCGTTCGATTTCGATAAAATTAAGATTTATCTTTATTTTATTTATAACCGCCTTTTTTATATCCTTATCTAAATATATATAAACGAGTAGGTTCGTTATTCTTTAACTAGTATCCTCGACTTTAAGAAGTACTATATATTTAATAAACGGATTTTAATATTATTACGGTTATTTAATTAACCCGATTATAATTATATATTTCTTTAAAGTATAAATTTATAAAGTTATAAAGAAACCCTATATAAAAGGTAAATCTTAGCGGTATATTAATTTACGTTTTTAATATAGTTCGGATTTTTTAAGGCTACCCTTTAATAATATTTTTAAAACCCGTTCTTCGATCTTTTATTTAATTTTTTAGATAAATTCGGCGGTTTTACCCTCTTTAGTTTTAATTTTATAAAACTCGTCTATAAAGATATATCTTATACGGAAATTATACTTAAGGTTAGTACCCTCGTTATATAACTTTTTAATTTATATCTTATATAAGTAGAAATTATAAATAATTATCGTACTCTCCTCGCCGAGCTTTATACTTTATTAGGGTTATAATATAATAACTCTATATTTATATAAATAAATCGTTTATTAATAATATAGTAATATATTTTATTAGAATAAATATAAAAGTATCTAAGTCTTAAAGTCTTAGTATTCGTATTAGTTTATTTAGTTTATTATTTTAACTAGTTACCTATAATCTTTACTTAGATAATAATAAGGGTAATATTTATTTTAAAAAGGAGAAGAGCGTCCTTATCTTTATATATATTAGGGTAATCGAAGATTAATAGGTCCGTAGAAGAACGGATCTCTTAATTTATTTACGATTTTATTTCGTACGGAGGGTATCTACCGTAATAAAGGGAGTTTTTAAAATTCTTAAAAATTTTAAACTCTTTAATAAAGAGAGAATTATATTTATATATTATACTTTGATATTTAAGAATACGGGAGTTAAAAATCATAAACGTTTAGGTCGACTCGGATATTAATATCGTCCGAATTAATAATAATATTAGAAAAGACCTAGAGCTAAATATAAACTTTATTAAAATTTATATTATTATTATTAATAACCCCTCCGTAACGGGAAGCCTGCCGTCTTTTCTAAGAATATTATATAATTAATAAATATTTAGTTTAGGGGCTAGTATCTTATTATTTATTCTTTTTTACGGCTTTAACGATTATATAATACATATATTTATTCATAAACTTATTATCGCTTTTTAATTAGAATAGTTTATTTATAAATATTTATATTATATCCTTTTATTAAGGTCGGTTTTCTTCGTTAATTATAATAAGACTACGGAGTAAATAAACTACGGTCGAATCGAAAAATAGAGGGTAAAGAATTTACGGTATTTCCCGCTCGTTTTTATTTATAGATATTATATTTATATCTATAACCCTCGCCGTAGCTATTTTCTCTATATTAATATCATATAAGGACGGGTCCCTAGTTTAATATAATTTATTAATAATTAAATTTTATATCGCCTCTTCTTTTTTCTTATTATTTAATTTATAACCCGAAAGATATCTCGATAAAGGTTTAGGGTCGCTTAATTAAAGAAAGTAAAAACGAATTTAATAAATAACGTTCTTAGACGATAGGAGGTAGTATAGGAGGCTTTTTTAAATTTTCGATAAAAAGATATAAATACTTTTAGTCTAAACGTTTTCTCTTCGCGCGAGAAAAGTATAGGTTTTTATAATATAATAATCGATCATCGTCCCGGTATTTTTTATTAACGCTAGTAATTCTATTAACTAGTACCTTAACCGTTAAATAAGGTAATTTAATTAACGGAGAGGCCTATATATAATATAAAGGGGGTATTAAAGACTACCGCGTTAATATATATTAACTAATATATCCTATAGGCCCTCGTTATATTCGATATTTATATATTCGTTATAAATAGAATACTAGAGTTTATTATAATATAGAATATTATATTTATCCTAGAAGCGCTTCGATATTAAGATATAGATTATTTTATTATAACTAAGCCGGAATTGTACTACTTTATCGTTATTCTTAATATTATTTTTCGCGGTAGTATTAAGCCGAACCTATTTAATCTAATTATCGCGGCTATATAAGATTTTAAGGAGAATCGATTTAGGATTTATAAATATTCGAGGGGGCGAGAGGTGATTTCCTATATAAAATTTATCTTTTAAATAATTATCTTCGGTCCTTTAAACTTTAGAATATAAAGATTTAAATAACTCCTCGGATTCTCGTTTAAGGCCTTAACGGGTTATAGATTTAATCGCTATTTTATTAGGTAGGCGTATAAATTATTATATTATCTTATTTCTAAATACGAGAATACGATTAAATAAATTAAGATTAGTAATAATATTATTAATAATTTAACGAAGAGTAAGGTTAATTTTAATATTATATAGATTTCTACTTTAAATATATATCTTTTATATTCTTTTTCTCTAGTTCTACTCTAACTACCGGGAAGAGATTTAATATATAATATAAACCGAGCTCGACGTTTCTAAAATTTTATCGGAGGTTATTTATACCGATTCTAATATAAAAATAGAGATTTATTAATATTATAATAAATAGTCTATTTATAGTAGAGAGCGAGGTTAAAGAAGATATAATTAATTAAAATAAAATTAAAGAGGGTTAGGAAGTAAAGAGTATAAAATATAATTTATAAATAAAGAAGATAAGATATAATTAATAAATTATAAGAATATAGGTCAGCTCGAGTACCTAGAATAAATATCGATAATTTTATAAATTAAAATTCGTTATAGTTCGGGCTAGAGTATCCGCCGAAGTATAATCGAATAAAACTAAACATACTATTTAATTTATAGTCGTCGAGTATAGTAGTAGTATAATTAATACCTCGTTATTTATAAAAAGAACCCCCTTCCTATCTTTCTAAAATAGTAACGAGCGCGGATTATAATTTATATTTATTATATAATAACTAGTTAAACCGAGTTAGATATATAACTAGAATACGATTTATTAATAAAAATAATAACGCGATTAACGGTTTAATTTAGAAGGGTAAATAGGGAGTCGTAGCCGACTAATATATACTAGGTAGGATAAATATTAACTTTAAATATATAATATATCTAATATTTAACGTTTTATATAAATACGCCGATTTATTATATTAGAATTAGCCTACGCGGGTTTAATATCTAAAATAAAATATTATATACTTTATATATACGCCTTAATAGTAAATAAAATAGGATTTTCGCCTCTTTTATATATTTATAATATAACCGCTTTAAATTTACGAGTATAATTAACTTCGATATTATTATCGCCGATATAATATATAATTTTATCGGTAAAGTTATTATAGACCTTATCTTCGCGGAGAATCTTTTTGAATATCCTAAATTCGATCTTATTTAATATAATATTTATTAGAGGTTTTTTCTTCTTTAGGAGTTTAAATACGAAGAAAAGTATATTAATTATTATTTAAGTCGACTATATATAAAAGCCCGTTTTATTAAAAATAAAAAGGCGCGCTATATAAAAAGGGCTATCGGTAGAGAGAGATAATATAATATACCGTCTACGGTTACGATAGTAATTATATATATTATTAATTTTTTTAATTTTTTTTAATTTATAACTCTCGAGCTAGAGTTAAGGTATTTTAGATATAAAAACGGAGGGAAAAATTCTATCTAATTATTTTAATATTTTATTAAATTTAGTTTAGTTCTCGAGGCTTTTTAAAGACGTACTTATAATATACTTTTATTCTATCTCTTTCTTTAATATTATCCGTATTTCTTTATAATATAATTATTTAATTATAAGGCTACGCGAAATAATCGAGACCGTCTAATTTTTAGGGTTAATATTAATATAAAATTTAATAAAAGATAAAGAGGGTAGGGAGGAGGTAGTAATAACGGGGTTATAAAGGTCTTTTATAATATAAATAAAGATATAGGCTATTAAATATTAATAGGGATATTAATAATAATAAAGAGGATATTATAAATAAAGACGTCGACGTTAATATATAGGAAATAATAATAATATCTAGGTAGATATTACCTTAAATACTCTATTAAGCCCATTAGATAATATTAATATAAATATAATTAACGAATATCGAGTCGGACGTTAAATTATATCCGACTCGGATAACTAAATAATAACTAATATATTATCGACTCGTCCGACTCGGATAAGTATCTTTAGTTTATAGAAAATATATAAAAATACTAATAAATATTTATTATATTTATTAACTATTTAGTAAAGACTATTAATAAAAACTATTTACCGATAATAAATATAAATATAGTATTACTTTATATTTTATCGATTTGGACCTCGTTATTAAAAGAGTACTAAAATATTAATTATATTAGAACGGTCTACTATTTAATATACTAGGGTAGTATATAGTATAAATACTCTATTTAGAGGTTTAGTATTATATTAAATAACGGAGGTATTATAGGGATAATATCTCTACCGGATATTAATCGGTATAGGCTAGAGTATCTAGTTAAGGTAATATAAATAAAATAATAATATTATTAACTATATCGTTTATTTTAATTTAAACCTAGGTAAAGCTCGATAAATTTATAATTATAAAATAATAATAAAGAACCTCTATTTATAGTTTAGAAAAGAATTATATAAAGTATTTAACTCGCCGATAATAAAAAAAAGCCCCCGTAGTAACGCCTCTTCATCCGATTATTAGTATTAGTCGGATTTTCTTATCGTTTTTCCTATTACTAAATAAACTTATTTCCTTATTTTATTATCCTTTATTTATTTATCTAATATTATTTAATCTAAGTAATTCTTATTATCTAAAATAAAATAGTAGTTATATATCTTCTTATTCTTTTAAGATAAGCGCGTAATCCGCCCGTTATATTAAATATCGAAGAATTATATTTAATCCGTATCGAGATTAATATTATAGAAGGTACGAGTTAAAGTTACTTTAATTTTAAGGATATATTTAATAGATAAGAGAAAGCGAATCTTATCCCATTTTATAAATAACTAGATATATTCTTTATCCCGTTTAATTTAATCTACGGATAAACTATACTATAAAGACTCGCCGGGGTAGTACTTCTCTAACTATTATATAAACATTAATACGAGTTTTATACTAGATATTATCCGATAAGTCTAAACTTATATATAATATAACGTAGGTAACGACGGGTAAATTAATAAAAATAATTAATTTCTTTAGCCTACCGTAAATATCCTAGCCGAGTAAATTAATTAGTTTTTTTAATATTAATAACTTAGGTATATCCTTAGTAAAGTAGTCGAGATAATAGGCGTAGATACTATTTTATAAATATTTATTCTAGTCCTTCTATTTCCCCTTTAACTTTAGGAACTTTATATAGGGTTTATTATTATTATATTTAGGATCTATAAAGAGCTCTTTATCCGTTAATACTAGGTTTTTAGTTCGAGTAAATACTAGAAAATTTAGTATTACTCCCGCGGCGCGAAGTTTATAGGCCTTTTTAAAGTAATTATTAATAATCGTTATAAATACTTCTTTACCCGCCGCTCTAATAGCCGCTATTATTCTTTAATACTCTTTTTATACCTTTTTATTAATTCGTAACTCCTCTTTATAAAGTTCTTCTTATTAAATATTTATAATAAAGTAGTAGACTTATTTTATTTTATAAAGAGGAAATTTAATAAACTCGGCCGTACCCTCGAAATTTTTAATAAAAGGTATTCGTTTAATTTCGATAAAATTAAGAATTATCTTTATTTTATTTATAACCGCCTTTTTTATATCCTTATCTAAATATATATAAATAAGTAGGTTCGCTATCCTTTAACCGATTTCCTCGATTTTATAAAGTATTATATATTTAATAGACGAATCTTAAGGCTACTACGGTTATTTAATTAATTTAATTATAATCGCGTAGTTCTTTAAGGTACGAGTTTATAAAATTATTAAAAAGCCCTATATAAAAGGTAAACTTTACTAGTATTTATATTTATATATTTTATTTAGTTCGGTTTATTTAAAACTACCCTTAAGGAATTTCTTTCGAATTTATTTTTTAATATCTTATTTAATTTCTTAGATAAATCTAGCGGCGGTACCCGTCTTAGTTTTTACTTTATGAAATTCGTCTATAAAGATTTATCTTATACGGAAATTATATTTAAGGCTAGTATCTAGTCGATTTAAAATCTTCTTAATCTATATATTATATAAGGCGGGGTTATATATAAGTAGGATTCTTTCTTAACTAGACTTTACGGTTCCGTCTAATTTATAACGTAATAATTTAGTATTTTCGGGGGTAAGTCGCTGAGTATTAATATTAAGATACTTTTTTTTAGCCTAGGTATAGAAATATTAAAATCTTAAATCTTTATTATCTATATCGATCTATTTAATTTATTCCCTTAATTAATTCTTTACTACCTTCGTTAGGATAACGACTAAGGTAATACTTTATATAAAATAAATAATAGTATCTTTATATTTATATATATAAGGGTAACGGATATCTAGTAGATTTATAAAGAAATAAATATTACCGTTAATTTACGATTATAACTCGTATAGAAGGAGATATTTATTATAATAAACGGATTCTTTAAATTCTTCGAGATCCTAAAATTTCTTCTAAATACTAGAGTAATAGTAATATAAATTAAACTAATATTCGGTAATAAAGTTAAGGAAAATATTAAACGTCTAGGTCGAGTCGGATATTAATATAATCCGATTCGATAATACTATTAAAAGAGACCTAGAGTTAAGAATAAATTTTATTAAATCCTAGATTATTACCGTTAATAGCCCCTCCGTAATAACTAACCCGCCGTCTTCTTTAAATAATATCGTAGAACTAATAAACGTATAGTTTAGGAGGTATTATTTTACTATTTATTATTTTCTATAACTTTAACCCTCGTATAGTATATATATTATAAATAAACTTATTACCGGGTTTTAGCTAGAATAACTACTTTATAAATATCTATATTTTATTATCCTATTAGGGTCGGTCCTTTTTATTAATTATAATAAAACTACGGAGTAGATAAATTACGGGCGAATCGAAAAATAAAGGGTAAAGAATTTATAAAGTTTCCCGCTCGTTTATATTTATAAATATTATATCTACCTTAGCGACCCTCGCCGAGGTTATTTTCCCTATATTAATATTATATAAGGACGGGTCCCTCGTTTAATATAATTAATTAATAATTAAATCTTTCGGCGCCTCTTCTTCCTCCTTATTATCGTCGGATAATATATCGATAAAGGTTATAATTCGCTTAGTAGGAGAAAACGGGGGCGGATTCGTTTTACGAGGTTATTAAATAGTAGGAGGTAATATAAAAAACTTCTTTAAATATTTAATAAAAGTAGAAAACCTTTTTAATTAAATCTTTTCTCTTCGCGGGAGAGGACTATAATATTCTTAAATATATTAACCGACTATAGACTCGGTACCTTTTATTAATACTAGTATTTCTATTAACTAGTATCTCGATCGTTATATATAATAATTTAATTAACGGAGAGGCCCACGTATAATATAGAGGGGTTATTTAAGATTTCCGCCTTATTATATACTAGCCAGTATATCCTATAAGTCCTCGTTATAATTAATATTTATATATTCGTTAGGAGTAGAATACTGGAGTTTATTTTAATATAAATTATCTTACTCGTCCTAGAAGCGCTTTATTATTAAAATATTAATTAATTTAATATAATTAACCCGGAATTATACCGGTTTATTATTATTCTTTATATTATCTTTTAAGATAATATTAAATCGAATAAATCGGATTTAATTATTACGGTTATACGAGACTTTAAAAAGAATCGTTATAGGATCTTTAAATATTCGAGGGGGCGAGGTATAATTTCCCGTATAAAGTTTACCTTCGGAGTAATTATCTTCGGTCCTCTTAACTTTAGAATATAAAGATTTATATAACTCCTCGGATTCTTATTTAAATTAATAATTTATAGCTTTAATAATATTTTCGTTAATTAGGTATAAAAACTACTATATCCCCTTATCTAAAAATAGAGGAGAATAATTAAATAAATTAAAATTAAAGATAATAACGTCGATAATTTAGCGATAAGTAATCTTAGTATTATTATTACGGAAGGTTTTATCTAATATTCTTATATCTCGTATTCTCTTCTCTAGCTTTATTTTAATTACGGCGAAAAGTTTCGGCGTATATTATAAACCGAGCTCGATATTCTTAATATTCTATCGGAGATTATTTAAACCGATATTAATATAAAAATTAGGATTCGATAATACTATAATAGGTAACCTATCTACGTTAGAAAACGAAGTAGAAATAAATATTATTAATAAGAATTAAAATAAGAAGGGTAAAGTATAATTAATAAATAAAAATAATAAGATATAATTAATAAATAAAGGGGGGTAAAAGGATAGATAAAGAGTATAAATCGACTTTCGATAAATAAAATAAATAAATATACTATTTATTTCATAACTAGTAGCGCTAAGATAATAATATTAAACTCGTCGAAACTTAATACTAATATTTATAAAATCTTATTTATTATAACGTTAGAATATAATAAAGTAGAAGATCCTAGGTTTAAATAAAAGTAAAGAAGGCGAGGAATAATAAAATAATAATAACTAGAAACGGATATTAAAATAATATTAAATTCGTATATTAAATACGAATTAATAGTATATATAACTAAATATTTATTGGAGCGGAATTATATTCGATCGAGTAGTTAATGAAGTTATTATTATATTTAGACTATTATAGGATTACTATTAAGGGTTAATACTTTTATTTCTATAAATTCTTAAATCTTAAAAGTAGCCGGATAGTAAAAAACGTCTAAATCGGTTAAGGCTATACTTAATATACTATAAAAAGAGGTATAGCGGGAGAAATAAATAAAATAAATAATATAAAAAACCGCTTACTTCTAACTAAATACTATACTATCGGAATACTTATATAAGTCTATACTCTAGTACTATTAACGGTTTATAACTACTATTAAATATAGTAGTAAACTTAAGCCATAATTATTTTTTAATTAATATTATATTATACTTTAGATTAGAAGCGGTAGAGTTTACCTACGATTAAGAATATTATAATTATTAAGTATAATCGCTAGGAGTACGATAAGCTAGTATATTATATCGTTATTAAACGGAGGAATCCTTATACTAACGGGTAATCGTCTTATTTTAACGGTAAATATATTTTATAAAAGATCCGATAAAGGGGTAAAGGGATAACGTAAAGGCCTTTATAAACTTAATATTAAAAAGTAACTCTCGTATACTTATTAATTAATATATATAAACTTTTTTAAAGATCCCCTTCCCTAACTCTAGTATTTAATATATAAATTTAATCTAGCCTCTTTCTCGTTTAAATAGATAAAATAATATATACGACTTTTTTCTATACTCTTTTATACTATAAACTAAATAATATTCTTATAATATTAATATTTTATTACTACGGTTATACTAGTTAATTATTATACCTAGTATTAAGAATTTATCTCTAAGACTTTATGAGGTTTCCTCGATATTTTAAAAATTAAATTTTACCTTCGAAGTCTAGTATACCTAATATATAAATAACCTAATATACTACGTAGTTCGTATATATCTCGGACGATTAATAAATAACATTAGAATTACCTAGATCCTAATTATATAAGGACTTTAAATTAATCGATATTTTACCCTATTAATAAACTTACTAGGAAAAAGGAATTTAAATTATATTATTATTAGGACGAATAAATCGATAGTATCGATACTACGAGAAGTAATATCTTAATCATAACGGTCTTTCTAGATATTTATTATAATATAAAGGCCGATTTAATAACTTTAATTAGACGCGTAGGAAATAGACGTATTTTTATAAAGATCCTATAAAGCCTTTAACTTATATAAACGAAAAAACGAGGACGATATTAATAATAAGGGTCGCTTTTAGGTTAAAGGTATAAGTATTTCTTAAAAGAATAGTACGTATTAAATAATTATATAGATAACGATATTATAGAATAAATATTTTAAGACGCGGAGGACTATAAGATATATTATCCTCGGGACGTATTAATTTAAATAACGGAATAAACGACCTTTATAACGGCTTCGGGCGGTACTAGTATAATATTATCTTTAATAATTATATCGGTAGAATAATATTTACCGGAGCGAGGTACGGGGAGGTTAATAATAGGAAAAATATACTAGGCTTAAAATCTTTATCCGAGTAGTTATCCGAATCGGGTATAAATTACGATCCCTTCGGATTAAAAATAGACTATATAATAGCCGAGTAAATATACGTCGCGCGACTCTCTAGCGGTTCTATAGATAAATTCTTTAAAAACTATCGATTAAAACTCTTCTACGGATATTATAACTTCGATAGCGCCTTATTATTAAAAACTAAATTATCTAGTATAAAATATAATAATACCGATAGGGACTAGGTCCGGTAAACTTTTTAAATTTATATAAATAAATTTAGTAACGAGCCTAGAATATATTCTATCCTCTACTTTAATATAATATCTATTATAAAAGTATTACTAGGATATATATTATTTAATTCGAGCCTTAACTATATACCGATATACTAGCGAAATCTTAATATAGATTTTATTATTAATAAAATATATATAGCCGGCTAGTAGTAGGAGATATAGGATAAACTACCTAACGACTCGACTATTATACCGGTGATAATAGGATTAAATAAGATTTATTTATCTCGAACCTACCGAGACTAGTAGGCCTGGCCGGTTCATATTATTATTAATAATCTTAAACGGAGTATATAACGAGTAAAGACTCGGCTAGAGATAATACTATTTAATTTAATATTAATAATCTATAATAAAGCGAAAGCCGAAGTATATTATTATACTTTAAGACTTATAGTAGAGGGTAAGTTAATTATAATTATAATTAATATTCATTTATATTAACCGCGTGATTTTAAAGTATTTAAGGAGTACGCTCGGAAAGGGATTTATATTATATACGCGGACGGATTAATCCGACGATATTATCCGATCTTAACTTCTATACCTAGCGACTATAAAGAATAAATTTTAATTACTTTTATTAAGAGTAATAAATATTATCCGGTATATTTAGTACCGCTGAATAAACGCGAGCGATTACGCCTTAAGGTCTTATATTCTTTAAGAATATTAAAGTAATATATAGAATAATTATATATTTAAAGGACCTACGATAAGGATATACCTAAATAATTATTAGATATAATAATATATAACCGCCGTAACTTCGCGGAGGGTTATTTCGCGGTTAATATTTTCGGGATTTAAACTTTTAATATATTATATACTTTAATAATAAAGGGGTTAATAAACTACCTTTTAAATTAATAGACTTAATATATTAAAGAGGGTAGAATAAAAGAAGAGATAAAAACTCTACTCGACGGTCGATTTCGAGCCGTACTTAAATATATTAATTTAAAGCGTTTCCTAAACTTTAGTAAAATTAATTAATAAACGGGGGAGGAGAGTAAATAATTTTTATAAATAATTATACCCGTATTTACCCCTCTACTATTAGAAAAGGTACCGGAAATACTATATATAAAATAAATAATTATTAACTTTATTATACTTATAAGATATCGTTCGTATAACGAAGAAATACTTAGGTATATAAATATAATATTAAATAAAATTAATCTCTTAAAAGAAATCTTTAGGAAGTATAGGCCGATTAATAAAAAAACGGGCGAGCTATATTTTAACTTCCCTAAATTCTACGTCCTTATTTATATAGTACTAATAATTAAATAATATAGTCTACCGGACTTTTATAGTACTTAAATAATAAAGAGGATATATTTAATATTACTAAAAAACTACTATAAACGAACGAATAAATACGACGATTATTAGGAGTAAATAATAAAGTATAATACTCGTTATATTAAAATCATTATTATAAAGGATAAATTAGAGTATCGGGAGATAGAGTTTATACTACCTAATTAAAAGAGAAGGTAAGAAAAAGAGAAGATTATAAAAACCGGGGTTCTTTTATACCTCGATAAATTAAATTAATAAACGGACGTAAATAAAGATATTACTTTACGGTAAATCTATAAATATAATACTCGGTATTAATATATAGTATTAAATATAGCGAAGATATTTAATTTAGAGGGCTTTCTCGAAGGTCTAGTTATATTTATTAAAGCGAATCGAGTAAAAGTATCTATATAAGACCTAACGATACTAAATACCGAAATCAATAAACGGGAGGTAAATTATAGCTAGGTTAATAACTACCTAGTCTATATTTATAAAAACCTAATATACTAGAAGATATTAGGGGAGGACTCTTCTAATCCGAGCTACCTTTATAAAAATATAGTAATCTATAAATTAAATATAAAACTATACTATTATAGTTAATATAGAGATAATATATAGGTACGCGAATAAAAATCAGTCGAAACGAACCCTATTATTATATAAAAAGGAAGAGTAATAAATAAGGTATAAATTATTATAGAGGTAAGGAATTTAGGCTAAAGGGATTAAAAATAACGACCTATTTATCTATAAAGTACTTTTATAAAAGTTTTTAATTATTAATACTTAAGGTAGGTCTAAGAGTCTTATAAAATAATAGAAATAGAAAGAGTGTATTTATTATATACTCTTAACCCTAGAATATTAAATAATCGGCGGTTCTACGGACTACCGAATATCGAGCGAAATATTTATCTCGTACCTATAATAATTAAAAGAAGGGACTTCTTTTATATTAATTTATTTATTTATTAATTAAAATTAATATAATATTATTTATAACCCTAAATTCCTTATAAAAAGTTAAAGAGTAACCGAGGAAATCTATATCTAAATTATAAACGGAGGGCGTATATATAAATTAAATATAAAGCGACGAAAGAGTTATAAATATTAATATTATAAGGAAAAAAGATTTCTATTAATCGCCGTAATAAGAAATATATAAAGATAAAGATTTAATAAAATAATCTAGAGGACGAAATTCGAGTTAAATTATATTATTATCTAATTTAAATACTAAATCGCTTATATTACTATTTAACTTAAATACTAAATCGCTTATATTATTATTTAACTCGGATAACGAATCGCCTGAATTAGGTTCGGGGATAAAATCGAAGAAACGAATCGAGGGTATTATTACTTTATTATAATCGAAGATACTAAATCTTAAATAACCGGGGTAATAATATAAATACGAGTACTACCTCCTAAATTAATAATATACTAAAACCGGGTATTTTAGGGACTACGGATATAAGTTTTATAAAGAAAAGAAAGTGTAAAAAGCCTATATTCGGGAATATTATAAATAGGAGCGGGATCGTTATATAAATTAATATAATTAACTCGTTATTAAGGAAAGATAATACGTAGGGAGATAAGAATAATAACGAATAACGGAGTATAAATACGAATATATAAAATAAGAATAATATTATATAGAGGATTAAGAGAGAGGAGTTTATTATAACGACCGAACCTAAAGAGTTAAAGAGTAAAATGGATATTATAAAGTAAATATATTATTTAAAATATAAGAAATAATACTAATAATTATTTATAACTTTAATTACGATTTAATTATATTCGTCTATATCGGTCTAGAAATTAAAAGTTTCGGTATATATAAAGGACTATTATTTAAAGCCTCGATATTCTTTAGAGATATTTTTTCTAATAAATATAAACCCGAAATAAAGGCTAAATCCGAAGACGTTATCGAAATTATATTATACGATAATAACTCGAAGGTAATTACCCTTTTTAACGAAGATTTATTAATCTTTAAATAATTTAACGATTAAGGGTAAATATCTTTATTATATTTCCCTCTCCCGTTAAGGTACTCCGATAAAAAGGTCTTCCCCCGAATAAAGTTTTAAACGGATAAATAATAAAAAAGAGGGATAATTATATAAATAAAAGATTATTTATTTATTTTTTATCTTCTTACCTTTACCCTTTTATATTATTATACTATTTTTTACTCGATTAATTACGATATAATTAAAACTTATATATTATTATATACCTTTATTAAAGTTATAATAGATATTATTTAATAAATTAGGCTAGTTTTTAACCCCCCTTTTATACTTCTAGTTAATTATAATTATTATAATTTCGTTAACCCTAAATTAGAAATTACTTTTAAGAAGTATATCTATACCGAATAAAACGAATAAGGAATCGAAGAAATTCGAATACTTTAAACCTAACTTCGTTATTTAATAACGAATATAGTATTATTATTTATTTACGGTAGGGTTAAACTCTAAGTCGCCGAATTCTATTATATTTTTATTAATATCTTACTACGTACCGTCTACGCTATACTCTTCGACGTAATTATTTATAGTGTTTATACCGTTAGAGGTTAATACTAGTAAATTAATAACTTCCTAGATATCTAGTATTAATACGTTTATAATATCTTCTAATAAATAGAAAATAAGTAGGTCCTTTTAATCTTTATTATTTATAGGACTAAAAGTAGGAAGGGAGGTTATATCGAAGGGGTCGCCTTTTTTAGAAACTATTATAATCGAGGCGCCTTAAAATTCGGGTAATTTATTTACTCCGTAACGATAATAAGTTTTATATTATTAAATATATATTACTTTTACCCCGAATATCCTCCTATCGATATTTTTTTTATTTTTTTTAATATTTTTATTTATTTATATTCGTTATACTAGAGGCCTTAACTTATATATATTTATACTTTTTTAAATATTTAAATTATCTATTACTTCTTTATTTAAGTATAATAATCTTTTTATAATAATTATTATTCTTAAGATACCTCCTAAAGTCTAGAATTTTATTTTTAAATTAAATATTCTTCGATATTTATAACCCCTTTAAAGGTAAATAGCCTTAAATTAAAATATTAATAATAATCGTATATTCTCTCTATTATTAATAGTAGCGTTAATAATCTCCTTTTTAATCTTTTATATCTCGATAAGTTTAACGTCGACGGGCTTATTTAATTATAAATTATATAATATATATCTCCTTTATCTAGTTAATATAAAAGATACGATAAAAAATTAAAACTATTAATAAAAGTCTAGAGTTAAGTACTAAAGAAGTATTAATATATATAATTAAATTATTATTAGAATATTATAACTTTTAGGAGCTTTAAATAAGAATAATTTTAAAAGAATATAATAACGCCGGGAGCTAGTAAAGGACCTCGTATAACCGAGCGACGAGTATTAAAAAGGAATATAATTATTTAAATAAGAAATAATTTATATACCTTTTATCTTTCTCCCTCTACCTATTTATATTATAATACTACTCGTTATATCTAATTATAATATAGCTAGATTATTTATATTATTACTTATATTTATAATATAATAGTATCCTCGTTATTTAATAACGAATATAGGGCGCCTCGGAGATTTAACTAAACTATTTACTCCGTAGTAATAACGAGCCTTATTTTATTAAATATATAATACTTTAGTATTAAATATTCTTTTATCGATCTCTATTTTATTTATTTTAATTTATTTATTTCCTCGGATTCGTTCTTTCTAAAACCTTTACTTTTTTATTTCTTTATAAACTATATATTATATTAACTATTATCTCGTACCTTCTAATAATTATTAAATTATATTTATTTATATACGTCTTCGAATAAAAGAAATTAGTTTATAGTTTTAAATTTAACTAAACTCCCTAAATTTGAATAGAATAAAAGTAATTAATCTATATTTATAATAACTAAAGGCCCTAAAGGCCGGCTCGTATTTTTAAAAATAAGCTAAAGATTCTAGCGGAAACCTATTTAATTAATTTTATATAAAATCTTATAAAAGAATATATTTAAATAGAGGATTATATTAACCTCTTTACTTTTATATTAATTAATAATTTTATTAATTCGAGCGCCTTTAATCTAGTAAAGAAAGTTAAAATAAAGGGAAGAATAATCGGTAGTTTAATAAAACCCGATTAAATATAAAAGAGCGAGTCTCTCTAGTAATAAATTTAGATATTTAACGACGAATATTAAATTTATAACTTCGGGTATTATTTTATTAAAAATAATCTAGATACCTAAATTAATTATATTATAATAAAGAGAGAGGAAGATACTTTTTTTAACTCGAACGAGCCTTATATTATTATACTCGGTATTTATAATAAATACTTTAGTACCCTTTTACTATAATCGACGCTCTCTAAATATTTAACCGCCTATATTCGGAAAAGGTAAATAAGTTTTATTTATTATTATTTAAGGATATTTATTAATATCCGTCTAGCCTCCTACGTATTATTAACGAGATTTAATAAAAAGCGGATAATATCGATATTAGATTAAAGGAGTTATTAGAGCCGTTAGATAAAAACCTTCTAATAATAATTATACGAGAAATAGTAAGATTTAAATAATAAATTAAGAAGTATATTAAAAGGGGCGCTTAAGTTAATACTTTTTAAAAGAAATAAAATAAATAGGCTTTTTAATTTCGTAAGATTTTAACCGACTCGCGATTAATTTTTAAATTACTAAATCCGCTAACGCCTAATTAATCTTATAATATATTAACTAGTAAATTTATAGTTACGCCTAGTCCTTTAAACTAAAAAAAAATTATTATCTTTAAATTTAATTCTGAATTTAATATTAATATTAATAATAAACTAAGCCCTATATTATTTAAAAGGAAAAAACTATACGGATCGATATAACCTATATTAAATAAGTTTTTAAAAATCGTTTTTTATACGAAAAGTTATATTATATCCTCTAGATACTTTAATTTTAACGAGGTATATAATATTATTTAAGACGCGTATATTAGATTTCCGGGGTAAGTAAATTTATCTTAATATAATAAAAAGAATTAGGTCTTTTAATAGATATAGAAAATTTTTAGAAATTATTAAAGTCTAGGTTAAATATAAGAAAGAAAATCCGTTAATTAATCTAGGATATATTTATATTTAAACTCCGTTATTTAAATCTATTTAATACTAGAAGGCCTTAAAGATCTTATATATATAAAAAATAATCGAATATTAAACCGGGATTCTTATTAAAGCGACTCTAAAGAATAAAATTATAAGAGTATATATTTAGGGTAAAGATAATATTATAAAGAGAGTTAAAATTAAGCCTAAAATAATATTATAAAGAAAATTAAAATTAAGGAGGGTAAGATTACTACCGAGCCTAAAATAATATTATAAAGAAAATTAAAACCGAGGAGGGTAAGGTTATTACCGAGCCTAAAATAATACTATAAAGAGGATTAAGAGGGAGGAGGGTAGATTTACTACCGAGCCTAAAATAATATTATAAAGAGGATTAAAAGAGAGGAGGGTAGGTTTATTATTAAATTTAAAAATCTAAAGTACGAGAAAGAAGTCGTAGAATAAATATCCTATTATACCGCTAAAGTTAAAACCCTAGGTAAAGGCGAAGTTTATAACGAAACTATACTCTTTTTTAAAAAGAAAGGCGTTATTTATAAACCTAAAGATATTCTAGCCACCGAAGTTATATTTACCGATACTATTATTTCTTTCTCTCCGACGATAGCCTTAGAGTCGTACCCGTTCTATTTAATAAATATAAAAGCCTAAAGATATTCTAGCTACCGAAGTTATATTTATTAATACCGTTATTTTTTTCTCTTTAACGATAACCTTAGAGTTATATTTATTTTATTTAATAAATATAAAAGTCTAAAGATATTCTAGCTACTAAAGTTATATCTATTAATACCGTTACTTTTTTTCTCCGATAATAACCTTAGAGTCGTACCCGTTCTATTTAATTAGTATAATAGTATTAATAGTTTCTTTAACTAAACTCTAAGGGCTTAAAGGTTCTTAGGTAACTCGGATAATATTAATAATCTAACGAGTATCCCGGCTATAATAGATAGTATTTAATAACTAATTATTATAACGTAGAGACTAATGGATATATTCGGTTATATATTAAACGAAATTATAAAAGCGAAGGGTAGTAAAACTAATAATTTAATAAGACTCGAAAATCCGGTTTTAAATAAAGCGAATATAATTTTAATTTAATCGCGTAAAGTAATATCTTCGCCTAATTATATATTTACCGCCTAAATAAAAGTTTAAGCCTATAGATATAAATTAATATTACTTCCTCTTTACTAGATTATAGTTACGAAGATAATAATTATTATTATCGTTATTAAAGTAGGAGTTAAATCTAAAGGATATTAATTATAGGAGTTACGATATAAATAGTAATAACTTTAAGTCTATTATAAAATATATCGAAGCGAAGATTAACGCGGTATTTATCGTTAAGTACTATAGGTTAAAGGCGGGCCTTAACTTTCGTAATTAAATTATTTACTTTTAAAGTATTTATTAATAAGGTTTATATTAATAATATTTTAATATAGAAAGGAGACCGACTAGAATCCCGTTTAAGAAGGGATTACCGAATAAGTATTATAATAAATAATAGCGATATATCCTTAATAGAGGCTATATCTACGGGCTTAATATTATAAAGATAGGATATTACTTACTTTACGAGTCCTTTAATTTAATATTTATTTATTTTATTAATAGCGTTAATAAACTAAATACTTATAGCGCCTATAAGTAGAAATTCTAGGATATCCTATTATTATTTAAGTCGGATAAAATAGCTTTTCGAGTCGGACGAGATAATTATCCGAGTCGGATATAATAACTATCTAAGTCGGATATAATAAATATCCGAGTCGGATAAGAATTATACGAAAATATCTTATAACGAAAAATCTTATAATTTTCTACGATTATCGTCCGCTCCTAGGGTATTCTAGATAGTTTATAGAGTAATCTAAAAATAAAAACGTAAAAGTTTTAAATATTATTATTAGCGAGAATACCGAGCTATATTTAGGCTGTTATAAACTCTTTATTTATAGGGTTGAACCATTTATCGCCGTTTAACCTACTAGTTATATTATCGATATCGTCGATATTTTCTTCGCTACTATCTTTACTATTAACAGTACTACTATAGCTAGAATAGGTATTATTAATAATATTAAAAATAAAATAATTAAAAGGAGAAATCTTATTAATACTATACGAAGGTTAAACGTATCTCGTATAAATACCCTAAACTAGGTACTAGTAGAGGTAGTAGGGGTTAAGGTATAAATATAGGCGATAATAACTCTAACGGATATAAAGGAAAAAGTAGTTACGATAGTATAGTCTATAGTAAATATTAGTAGTAAATATTAAATATTAAATAATAATTAAACTTAAAGCTTAATAATAGATATATTATACTAATAAAGATCAGCGTATAGTTGATTTACTAAATATACTTCGAGTATATTATTAATAAATTAGATATACTATCGGGGCTAGTAGTATACTATCTATAAATAATAGATACTAACTATACTAGGAGTATAGTATCGGTAAATAAAGGTTACTAAATTTATTAATAAACTATTAATAATAACCCCGAGTTATTAAATTTATTAATAGGACGCTGCCCGGACCCCTAATTTACTAAACCTACTAATAAAACACTACTAACTTTATCCGTAACTTAGGGCTACTAGTAGGACACTATTAACTCTATCCGCGCGGTCGGTAACTAAAGTTTTAATAGGAGTTTTTAAGATTTACTAATATTATAATTTACTCTTAATTTAATATCTTAGTATTTATTCTCTTTAGAAATTAATTTAATATTATTATTACTTCCGGTTTAAGAAGTAAAATATACTTCTATTACTATAATATAAATATATTAAATATAATTAAAATTAGTTATATAATCTAGTATAATCTCTATTTTTACTTTTACTTTCATTAAAGTAGTTATTACTAATTAATAAAATCAATTAATATCTATTTTATAACTTTGTTAATAAAAGTAGTTATTATTTTATATAGTAATATAACTTACTCTACGATGAAGCCTAGAATTATAAAGTAGTTATTATTACTATTAGTTAAATTACGTCGGTAAATCGAAAACTGGCTTTAGTGGCTCGGGGTTATTAGGTAAATTATTTTAAATACCCGAGATAAATTTAAAGCGCCCGAACGGCCTTAAGCGCCCGTCGAGCGCCTACCGAGTACCCTTCGAGTATTAAATCGCTCGATAGGCGCTCGACGGGCGCCCGAGACTATTATAAAATATACGTCGAGCTCTTAACGAGCGTAATTTAAACCCGAAACTTTAAAGGCCCTAACCTTAGAAAATTACGTAATTTATTATTTAAAATTTTAATATTCTATAATCGCCTCTATCGACGATAGCGACCCCCCGAAACTATTTTTAACACTAGCGAGTTTTGATCCCTAGAATCGATCGATTTAGGCGAAATCCTCATGGGGGTAATATATAGGCCATATATTAAAATATACACTAGGGGTTTAGGGGTACGATAGTAATAATTATAAAAATATAATAACGACAAAACTATAGAATATACTATAACTATAAATAGAATAAAGTTATAACTATAAATAGAATAGAGTTATAACTATAAATAGGGGTTATAAATAAAGGTCCAAAGTTAATAACGTACCTCTAATTTAGTACCCGTTAGTAGTAGTTTTAGGTTTACTCGGTATACGCCCGAGTAATTTTAAACCTCTTGATTATATATCTCGGGCGCCTATCGAGTCGGTAGATAAATATCGCGTTTAAGGTTCTCGGGGCGCCCGTCGAGCGCCCTAAATTATAATCGAGCCACTTTTCATTTTATCGACGTAGCGAGTTAATTTTTAAATTAAATATTAAACTAAGTATTAAGAGGATATATTATTAACTATTATAATCGAGTTACTAAATCGTCGAAATAAGTCGTATATAATAAAGTAACTAGTTTTACTATTAGTATATTAACGAAATAATAATTATTATACTCTTAATTAATAAATTATTAACTAGCGAGCTAGTTTATAAACTAGTTATTAATAAATTAATTAAATTACTAATTAAGTAACTTTTTACGGTACGAATCTCCTAAAAAAATCTTCTATAATAAGATACGCCTTCTTAATAACTTAGTAAATAAGTAGAGAAAACGAGATTATATAATATATAGGAGATAACGAAACTTGCGGAGTACTTTATTATTTAAATATTATTATTAACGTCGTTACTATTTTACTAGATAAATTTTCGCTATATAAATACTTATATAATTAATTTTTCGAAGGAAATATCTAAAGATATAATTTATATATAAGTTTATAATACTCGCTATCTTAGAAGTAATATATAAAGTATATTAGTAATAAAAAGGCTATATTATAAAATTTATAATAATAATATTTCTAAAGATCTTTAATTTTACTAAATAGAGTAGATTAATATAATTTTATTTTAAGCGATAGTTTAGTCTCTTTAACTTTAATCTTTATTATTAATATTATTACTACTATTGAAGAAGTTAGTAATTCTAGAGAAATTATTAAAAGAGTTATTAAAGAAGTAAATAAAGGAGTAACTAAATAAACTAAAAGTACTAATTTATAATCTTATTATCGATAACTCTTTTATCGAGTTATTAAAGTAGCGAGCGCTTTTATAATTATCGCTAAAGGAGCTAGAATAATTAATTTTTAAAAGTCTTTCTTTAGTTTAGTTTTAGAAGTTATAATTATTTAATTTTTAAATTTAATTATTAAGTTTCTTATACTAGCTTCTAAGTTAGTAGGTTTCTATTATTATATAAATAATTTATTTAATAGATATTATTTCTCGATATTTAATTAAAACCCTCGTTAATAGATTTATTATCGAATACTCTTTAGTCGAGTAGTTAATATAACTAGAGTTAAAATAACTAGGGTTAAGTTAGTTAGCGCGGGTTATTAAATAACTAATTAAATAATTATCTAGAGAGTTATCTTAACGAGTTATTAATTAACTAATTAATATATTTTCTCGAATATAGTACAAATCGCTAGGGGCTATAGTCGTAAACTTTTTTACTAAATTTTTAAAAAAGTTAGCGTTAAGTAAATTAAAGTTAGTTCGTAGTTTTATTATCGAAAACTCTCTCGCTGAGTCGTTAAAGGAACTAGCGTTATTAAAGGAGCTAGCGCTATAATAATTAAAGAATCTCGCCGATATATATAATTTATATATCGGTAAAGCGGTGAGCCCGTATTTTATTAAAAAAGATAGAAAAGACGCTTAGATCTATTTAGTTTATATACTAGCCCTAGAGATCGATTTAATACCGGAGTTACTAAATACGCATTTAGTACCTCGATTTATTTTGAATAATTTTGAATAAATTAGAATAAGTTAATCTAAATAGTACCGGCGGTAAATAGTTAGATATATATAATTATAAGTGAATAATATAGTCTATAATACCGCGCTAACTTAGGGGGTATTAGGCGCGTATATAACTTTTATAAATTAACGTAATTTAAAATCTAAATTAAATTAACGTAGTTATAATACTTTATATAAACTTAGCGAGCTACCCGGCGCTAATAGAAAATTACGGATTTAAAATCTTAAATCCGAAGTTACTATTTTTAGGATTTTTATTTATATTTTTTTTTATTTTTTTTTTCCGCCTAAAGTAGTAAAAGGCGTATTTAGTACCTCGATTTTCTCGTACAGTCTCCCGCTTTACCGATGTATACTCTCGCTGAGTTAATTATTTATTAAGAATACTTTAACTCTTCTACTCCTTTATCTCGAATTACTTTATAAAATACTCTATTTATTTAATATTAATAAATCGACGTATTAACTCTTTTATATTACGATTTAATTTAATAATAAACTATTTAAATACTACTTTCTTAAGATATAAAGATAGAAGTTTTCATATTTCTTCTTTATTATATTATATAATTATATCGTTAACGCGATCTTTAAAGTTAAATACGTTTTTATTATTATTATTAAAGTCGAAGAATCTAATCTCGCTAATCTTAAACTAATTTTAAGAGTTAATTATTATATAAAAGAATTTTAGAGTTATTAAATCTTAAAAGTCTAATAGGCTCTTTCTTTATTATTAATAAATATTTTTAACTAAGAGTAACTTTATATATCCTACGACTTCTTTAAGAGTTAAAATCTTAAGAATATACTAGTTAATAACCGCCTTAATAAATTATATTTTAATATAATATATAAGTAATTCGGGGGAGTAGCTAGTAATATATCTAGAGTTTATAACTATAGTTATTTTATAATTTATTAAATATTTAAGGTAATCAAATTACTTTATCGAGATTACGCGATTTTAAAACGAGTAATTATACTAGTTTTAACTTTAAATTTTACTTTAGGTACTAATAATAGTCTTTTAAAATTAATTATAAATTAACTATTTATTGAAAAAATTAGTCAATTATAGATATCGAATAGTTTTTAATTAGTTTATTTCAATTCTAAAGATATAACTACTTAATTTATATAGAGGTTCCACTATTTATTAAAATACTATTAATATAACTAATTTTATTATTAACCTTATTTGAATTTGATTTTCAAACTTGGTTTTATTATTGAGTAGTTATTAATAGACTCTTTATATTTAATAAACTTTTTATTCAAATTTATTTAATTTAAATCCATTAAGTCTTTTATTTAATATTTAGAAATTTATTACTAGTCCTTATTACTACCTTTCTATTATATATATACTAGAAATAACTATATTATTTTATTCTTCGTTGTTATCGGTATTAAGATATTTATAAAAGAAAGTAGAGAAATAAACTACGCTAATATCGATTTATAGTAAACGTTTATTTATAGTAAATCTTTATATATAGTAAATCTCTAAGTCTCTACCTATAGTAAACCTCTATTTATAGAAAGTCTCTATCTATAATAAATCTTTATCTATAGAAAGCCTTTATCTCTAGAAATCGCTAAACCTCTAAACCTCTATCTATAGTAGATATTATTTTATAGTAGAGCCATATCTTTAATTTATAGTTAATAACATAGATTAAGATATAATATACGAGATCTTTATAGTACTATTATATCTATTAATAAATAATAAAGCGCGAACGGTATTAAAGATATAAAATTATAAGATAATATAACTCTTAAGCGAGTAATGTTAAGATAGTATTATATAGTTTCTAGATACTACCCCGTTTATAGCTCCGCCTCTTATTATAAAGTTTATTATATATAAATATGTATAATTAGACGACGCTATATTAGAGGGCTTATTATTATAATAAAATAGTTTATATAAAAATTATTATTAAAGGAGTTATAATTAAGGTAGTTAAGATAATTAAGAGATAATCGAACATATATAATAATCTAATTAATACTCGTTTTAAATTTTCGAATTAGTATATTAACTTACCTAAATTAATTTTAAATATTAAAATAACGAAGTAACTCCTAGTTATTCGTACTTAATAGGCGACCTAGCCGTATTATTAAATTATTAATTAAATTATTTAATAGAAGATTAATATAAAAAGGGAAGGCTAATATCTCGAGAGGTTAGTATTTATTTTAGGATCCTCGGATATATAAATTATAATCGAGAAAATCATTAATATAATATTTTATAAAAGATAAAGGAAGGAGATAATTAATATAAATACTCGAATAACTTTTTAAAATAACTATATTTTTAATTCTATAACTTTACTCTAATAGTAGTTTAAATTTATGAATATTATAATCTTATATTTATTTTTTAGATTTAGACTAGTTCTAATAATATAGTTTCTTCGTATCTAGCCTATTATTATTATTTTATACTCCGAATATATTTATATTCTATTTATTATTTTTTCTAGGTATCGATAATATATACTCGTTAATAAAATATTATTATCTAGTATTTAGAGGGGCTAGTAAAGAAGTTTTGGATATTCAAAGAATTTATTTACCTTTATAGAAAATCGATAGTATCTAGTATAAATACTAGAATATTATATAATAAATTCTATAAAGACGTTTTGATTATTAGATAATTATTATAGTTATTCTAACTAGCTCTAAAAAGTTTATAATATTTATAATTTAAATTACTAACTACGTTTATACTTTATTAGTCTATCTCGCTTTTAGCTCCTATATATTTATATAAATTCTATATAATATTCTTTCTAGATTTTTATCCCTAGTTATAATCTACTATTTTATAATATTTAAATTAAATAGAGTTTAAGAAGTTTCTCTTTAATCTCCTTTATTAATATAAATATCTATTTTTTATTATATATCCTTAGGTATAGTTAATCGTAGGTATAATAAATAGTTAAAATTAAATTTAATAGGATTATACTTTAGGTATCGGATAAATAATTATATAATAACGGCGCTTTCTAGTTATAATATAAATATATAATCGGGGGTAAAATACTTTGGTTTATTTATAATATTAAAATAATAGGCGGATATTAATAAATATCGAGGTAATTTGTTTTAGTATTAAAACTTTACGAATTTAGAGTTAAAACTCTACGACGTTACTCGTAATTTAGTATTCCTAAATAATATTTCGCTAAGTATAGGATTTCGCTAGGTAACTCTATAGAAAGTATATAAAGTTTTAGAATATAGAATTTAGATCTACTTTTACTAGAACTAGCCTAGCTATATAAATTAAATATCGAATCCCTAGTATAGAAATAGAATTAGCTCTTTATATTTTAATCTTTTTTTATTATTCTCTCGTAATACCCGATTAACTAGTAAAATATAATATTTCTTATAATTAATTCGAGGTAGGCCGATAATCCTTTTATTATTTAATATTTAAAGTAAAGGTATTTATAAAATATTATCGAGTTTATATTCTTTAAAACCTTTTATTAAAGTAATATATATAAAGATTCTAAATCTCCTTTTTAAAAATTTATATAGAAAAATACTATTAAAACGAGCTAGCTAGTTATTTTTATAAATCGGTTAATTATATCTACGTGTATACTAGTCGTCGTTAGATCGGAGATTAATAAAATTATTTATTTTAAAAATAATCCGATATTCTAATACTTTATAGATTTAATATATTAATATAAATAATAAGTAAAGAGAAGCGTTAATAATAAATAATAAGAATAATTATAATTATAATTTATTATAAATAAATTAGGTAAAACTAACGTTATAGAGTATAAATTACAAAAATTAGAATATATAAAATAATATAAAATTACGAACTATAAAAGTGAGATATAAGAATATAAAATATGAAATTATAAATTATAAGAACGTGAACTATAAAGACTAGGAAGATTAATAACTTTAATTAATTAATTAATTTTATATATTATTTATAATTTACTTCTTTATAAATATTAACTTCTCGTACTACTATATACTACGATCGCGGAGAATAATTATACTCGGTTTATTATAATCTCGCTCGTAGGCCTTTTAGAATATAACGTAAAAAGAATTATTAAAGATTTATCGACTTAATTATAAAGATTATTATAATTCGTTATAAATATAAAAGTAATCTAAATATAATAAGTTAATAGGATTTATATATACTTTATCTTTAAGTACTATAAATCGCGAATCGTTATACTTATCTTCTACTTTATACTTTTTAGAGTATAATAATAATATATCGAGTAGTACCGGATATTACTAGTTAATTTCGAGAATTATTAATATTATATCGGGCTCTATATAAGTAAAAGCCCTAACGAGGATAAATTTAATAATTTAATATATAACTTCTTTAGCTATAAGTACTTTAGTAATATCGCGATAATTAGTATATAAGATATCCGCTTTGAATTATCTAGCTCTTAAATTAATAATTAAAAATATATAATTTCTTAGATAAAGTTTAAACCTGTATTTATCCTCTCTAACGAATATAACTAAGTTATTAGATATTATATATTCGAATACAATATCCTTAAAATATAAACTAGTATAAATATTAGGCCGGTTTATAAAGCTACGATATATACGAGCTTTTTTCGATATTTTACTCTTTATTTTAAAGGTCTCTCTTAAGGCGTTATACTCACTCTATTTTAATTATTATAATTAATTATACTTGTAGCCTATACTAGTCTCTAGGATATTATTAAACGAGACCGTATAAAATATTATAAAAAAAAAGATTTCCCCCTTCTTAAAGTCTAATAATAATACTAGCGCGGTATATTAAAATAATCTCTAAAAAGCTTTTCAAGCCTTAATTACGAAGATATATAAAAAATCTCTCTATTTTAATATTATATTTAAGGATAGTATTATTATATTAAATTAAATTATTAATATATAATAATAAATAATTTAATTAATAACTCGGAGTTTATAAGCGGGGACTATTATTTCTTTAATAATTTTAATAAATAATAGTTAAATTCATTTAGTTTAGAGTTAGGTATAAAGGAGAATAAAAATAATTATTAATTATTTAACGGATTCTTATATACGATAACTTTATAAATATTTAGTCGGTAATTAAAATCGTTTTTAATTTAATAAAAAAGAGAAGTATCGAAATTTAATTATATATATAAATTTATTATTATTATTTAGAATAATATCGACTAGATAATATTATACTTATTTTATAATCTTAGTAAATTTGAAATAAATTATATCCGTCGGGCGAGATTTAATAATATTTAATATTAATAAGATATTAATTAAAGATATTTATTCTACTATTATCCCTAGCCCCTTTAAATATATAATATTACGAGATAATTCGTTAGTTATAACTCGCTCGCGAATGATCTTATAATAGTAGCGTATATTTATAATTATATCGAATATAAAGTCTTCTTTTTATATCTTTATAACGAGGTATTTATTATAATTAGAATTCGATAAAATACTCCTAAATCCCGAATTCTTTTATTCTTATTTTATATCTCCGATATATATTAAAGGGAAAATATAAAGCTATATTTAAATATTATTAATATCGATAATTATTCTTTTTTTTTAATATAGATAGACTAGGCTTTAAGACCTTAATTATATTTTTTAATTTAATTATATATAGACCTAAATATAACGGTAAAATATTAATATACTCTCTCTAAAATGTCCCTACTATAGTTATATAACTATTAAGAATTAACCGATATATATTACGGAATAAATTAAATATATCGATAAAGTTTAAAAATAATATTAAAATATAAACTCCTTTAGATAACTAAATAAGATATTAGTATTTATATATTATTAATTTTAAATAGCCCCTATAGGTAGTAGAGAGTTATAGTATATAAATCGATTAATCGCGATAGTTATAAATATTTCGTATAATAAAGCGCTTTATATATTTAATTACTTTCTTTTTCTTAGTAAAATCTAGGCCCTAGTATTTATAATCGAACTAGATATTCTTTTTAAAAGATAAAACCTAGTAGATCTATTCGAACTATTTATTAAATAGGAGATATTCCTCGCTTTAAATATTTATCGCGAGCGGATAATTATTATTCTTAAATTTAAATTTCGATATATTAATTAATAGATTAACTATAAATTATATTATACCTCGTTAAATAGTTATAATTTTACTCGTAAAAGTCTTTCTAATCGTAAAAATATAACCTAGATATTTATAACCAAGATCTTTATAATATTAATAGTACTCGTGATTATAAATATAATAGATATAGTAGGACGGAAAGACAATACTCGATTTATCGTTATTAATTATATATTTATTAAAATAAACTCGGATCGAGTATATTTAAATATAAAAATAAAATAATTTTATTAGAATATTAATAAAGTAAACTATATCTTTATATATTTTTACTACGATTATATCTAATAATAATACTACTCGAAATAAATTTATAGGATCGAAGAAATAAAGCGTTTTTATAAAGAGTTTTTCTAAATTTTAGTTTTATAATTTATATATCGGTAAATACTCCGCTTTTATAAATAACTCCTATTTACGTAGCTTTATTCGCGGTAACTGCTCTATAATACATTTTTTATAATAAAAACTATACGAGGGAGTTATTTTAAATATTTAATATTATTTATAAAGGTAAGAGCCTTAAGTAGATTTTAATAATTATATTTTATAATCTTTAATACCTAATATTAGAGGTTAAATATTATATCGAATTTATTTAATTTAGAGTTTACTATATATATATAAAACCTCCTTAAATAAATCGATAGTAGATAAATAATATAAAGATAGAAATATCTTTATATCGCTATTATTATTCGATAGTAAAATTAATTCGTTAAAGTCGTTAATAAAATCTTAGATAAATAATTTAAGGGAAAATAATTTTTTAAATACTTCTAAAGACTTAGGTTTATTAGCGCTATTTTAATAATCGAGGAATTTATATATAAGATCGAATTCGTCTATATCGTTAATAAAATTATATAAATAATTAATAATACCGATCGTGTCCTTAAAAAATTAACGAAGTTAATTTTAAATATATTTTCTAATTTCTTTACTAGCCTGATTTTATAATATTATTAAAAATAATAAAATATTTAGGGATTATATTCTTATTAAGGAATAAGCGCTCGAGGTATAATAAATTAATAAAAGTAATTATATTTATAAAATCCTGAATTATAATATATTAATATTTAATAGAGAGATTATATACGAAAACTTTATTATTAAATAGTCTCTTTTAATTATCCTACTATTATAGAGAAAAGCCTAACTTCTATATTTATTTAAATTATATTTATCTAATTTATCTAGCTTCTCTACTTTATATATATATACGATCGTATTCCTAGATATTTTTTTCTTCTATATTTAACTACCTAGATTTAATTATTTTTTATAATATTAAAGTAACTACCCTCCTCCGTATTTATTTTATATAACCGACTATATAGAACTAGGATATTCTAGATAAAAAAGGTAACGGAAAGAGTAGGATTTAATATATATTATTATAGTCGTTATATTTTTAATATAGCGCTAGCTAGTAGGTATTAAAGACTTTATAAATAATATTTTCTAACTATAATATAAAAGTATATAACTTATATACTACGTTATAGATAATATATATTTATAAGATAAATAGGCGCTATTATAATTAATAATAAAGAGAAAACTACCTAGTATTATAGAGCTAGAGTCGTTAATTTTATAAAGTTAAAACTAGTTTTATAATTTCCCTGCCTATTATCCCCGCTACCTTTTTCTTTAAGGTATTAAATACGGCCTATACTTTATACTTTAAATATTAATTACCGTTTTACTCTTATAAAGTTATAGTATATATAATAAAGAGTTAGAAATAAAATATATAGAGCTAGCCTAAATAAGGTATTATATCTCGCTATATTAAATCTATATTAAACTCGTAACTATCTAGTAGAAAGAGGAAGATATTAAATAAAATACTAATACTAAATATATAGTTATTTTAACGGCGAAGTACTAGTTAAACTAGTAATCGCTTAAATAATTAAATATAATTAAAAGGCCTAAAACTAAAAGAGATAATAAATTTCTTTATCCGCGATATCTTATATATACTAATTAGAATAGAGCTTTAATATATTTATAAACGATATTAATAATAAAGATAATAGCGGCCGTATCAAAGAGAGAGTAGTAGTAATAGTAATAAATATTTAAATAATCTCGCCTACGCTAGTAAAGAGTTAATCGACGATAAAAATACCCTAAATAATAAAGATTTTAATAATAACGACGATTTTAAACTAGACGAGGTAGTATAAATAATAACTCGAATAAAGGTCTTTATATTAAAGTCTAAATCGAAATCTAGTACTTAACTAGTTAAAGAGAAATAGGTAAATAAAATAATTATAAATATTAAAAATAAAGATCAAACTATAATATAGATATAAAATCTAGTTTTATAAAATTATAAAAGAACTAGTATCTAGAAATATTAATAGGATTTAATATAAAGCTATATAAGTATTTAATTCAATAAATTTAAAGAAACGATTTTAAGGTAAAGAAATAAAAGTATATAACTTCTATAATATAATTATCCTAGAACGCCTCGAACTAGAAGTCTAGGTCGATTATATATATAATTATACCTCTATATCTATTTACTTTTTAATAATTATTCGCTAATTTTATATTATAGGACAAAATTAAGGAATAAACGGAGAAAGATAAAATAGGATTATTTATATTATATTACGAGGTAAAGACTTCTAATAATATTTTAAAAGCGTATTATTCTCCTTTAAATTTCGATTATATATCTAATTTCGCTAGATAATATATCGATATAATAAAGACCGATAAGGATCCTTATTAATATTAATATTTTAAATATTTATCTCTATTATTCAATTATTTATTAATTATTATTAATTATACTAGTAATTATTTTTACGATATTCGCGGTAAAGGTAAAAATATATCTTAATTAAAAAACCGACTTTAATATATTAACTAAGTCTAAATATACTCGAGAGAAGTTAATAGTTTAATTTAATAAAATAACTAAAATATTAAAATATTAATATTCTTTTAAAAAGCTCGTATAAATAAAGTCTAAGAGTCGCCGTCGTAGCGATAATATTAAAGAATAAATCCTAGATCTAGACAAGGACGTTAAATATTTTTTCGTCGATATATTTCTACTTATACCCCGTCCTATTAAATTATAATTAATATAACGATTAAAAAAGTCTTTTATACACCGCTAACTATATCGGTTATATAATATTATATTTATAGTCTATAGGAATATCTAGAGCTAGCGCTTTATATTAATACTTTTCCTATAATTTAATTTATTGGATTTTAGAATTAAATAATACCCTTTTAAATAAATATATTTATAAATTAAAATAGATTTATAAATTAAGATAGATTTTAATATTTATTTATATAAGTATAATTACGAGCTAGGATTCTTCTTTAGGATTTATTTAATAGACTTTTTATACTTTATTATAATATTTACTCTATACTTTATATAGTAAATCGAATTAATTTTATATTATTATCTATAGTCCACTACTAATAATAATAGAGTACTTGAATATTCTAGTACTAAAGGATAACTAAAGATAGTATTAAATTCTAATTAGTACCTAATTTATAATACGGATAATATATTAATAATTTACTCGATTACTAATATAGAGGGCTAAAAATATAGAATTTAAAATATAATATTAAAATAAATACTAAGATAAACTACTTTAAAATAGGTTACTTGAGAATAAATTACTTCGGTAGATTATTTTTAGATAAACTACTCTAGAATAAACTATTAAAGATATAATATTATATATTTCTAATAATATATAGTAAAGAATAAATTACTAGTATATATTATTATCTCCTATTTATATCTATTCCTTATTATTAATAATATAAATCTAACGTACTATTTAAAATATATAAAGTCTCGATAATATTTTAAAAGTATAACGACGGAATATTTTAAATCCTAATAATATTCTAGAATTATATTATTAAAATATTTCTACTATCACGGCGAAGTCGTCCTAGTGAAAATATATTCTTAAAAAGGCGCTCCCTTTTATAAAGATATTACTTCTATAAACCTACTTCTTTATAGATACTACTTCTATAAAAATATTATTTCTATAGAGATATAATTTCTATATAATTACTTTAGTAAAGATACCGCGGTTATAAAGATATTATTTTAGTAAAAGGTATTATCTAAAATAAATATTATTTAAAAAAAGTACTATTTTTAAAATTATTATTATATAGGTCTCTACTATATAGTTAACACTACCTAGTCGATACTAGATAATTACTACTATATAAGTACTACTTTATGAAATAAGTACTACTAAATAGTTACTACTATATAAGTAATACTATATAAATATTACTATATAAATACTATTAATAATATATATTATAACTAGAAATAAAACTTTTATAAATTAACTAAATCCTATTTAATAACTTATTAATAGTTTTCTAAAATTTTAATAATAGTCCTTAAATAGGCGTCCGAAAGATTAAATTTATCCTCGTCGATAATTTATTCACTATTTATAAATAACCTATTAATAGCTAGTTTAAATTTTTTAGATACTAGTCCGATATACTTTTTCCCTCTAACTTCTCTCTATAAATTAATAATAAGTTTATATATAGTCGGAGAATATAAGGGCGCCTCTAAGGTATTTAGAAAAAAAGAAAAAATAATAACGTCCTCGTTATTAATATTAAACTCTTAAGTATTAAATTATTACTAATTTAAAAAAGTAACTCGTCGGGTTTATAATTAAATAATTAAGTTATTAAAGATTTATTTAAGATTATAACTATATAATTAAACTACTATTAAAGATTTAGTAAATTAATTAAGATTAAAGATTTAATAAAATATCTTTTAAAACTAACTCTATTAAAATCTATCGAATAGCGAGGTCTTTATAATTAAAACTACTTTGATATCGCGTTAAATTATAATAAATTTAACTCCTAAATAAAGTTTACTTTTACTACGAAGTAAATAAAATAATATTCTAGAGCGATATATTATAAATTCCCCGAATATTATAAATGTATTATTAAATAGATTATTTTAATAATTTAATAAAGAGTTTAAACGTCTTCGTTTAAAATAATACGATATAGTACGGAAATACTATATATATAATACTCGCTATCGACTCGGAGTAAATCAAATAAATAGAATTCGAGGGCGATATATTAGAGATACCTTAAATAATATAAATATTAAATAGTTACTTTAACGACTTAATAAAGAGGTTAAAAGTAGTTTATAGTACGAAAGTATCTAGATATAAAGTAAAAGGACTAGTAGAAGAGGCGGTACGAAAGTATCTTTCAAGAGATAGAAAGAATATTTTGAATAAAACGTAATTTAAATAGAACGTAGTTTAAATAAAACGTGATTTAGATAAAATACCGTTTTAAATAAATATTATAAATAGACGTTATAAATAGATATTTTGAGTAAATATTCTAAATAAATATTCTATAACTAGTTCGAGAGATAGGTAAATAAAAATAACGGAGGATATAATTTTAAAAAAAATATCTATTTAAGGGAACGTAGTTTTCGAAGTAAAGATACTATTTATAACTAGTTCGAATAATCGTAGTTTTAAATATATAGTCGATAATATAGTTATTTATACTATAGGCTATGTAGTTAGTTAAATATATATAATAATATACTCTAGATCGTAGATCTAGCCGTTACTATCATTTAATAAAGAGTTAATATAATAGTATATAATATAAAGATATTAATTATTCTATAAAGAATTTGGCCCTAATATACTAGAATTTAATATTATCTGAAATTTAATAGAGCTAGCGATAGAGCTTAACTTAATATTTTAATAAATATTAATAATAATATTTATAGTAAATACTACCCCGTGATAATATTATAGAGTATACTATAATAACTTATACTATAGCGTATATTATTACGTAAATAATTACGTATATTATAGAGTATATAATAAGTTTATTCGTTTAATATTTAAATTATTAATAGTTTACCGAGTTATTCAATCTACTAAATCTATTTATAGTAAATATTATTTATTAAGAAGACTCTACTCGGAATCTCGATTTATTAATCTTATTAATTCTTATATTATTATTTAACTATAGACGAATTTCTAATAAATTTAATAATAATATTTAGAGTATATTAATATTTAATTTTTAGACTTACCGATATAGATAGAGTTTCTACGTTATAATTATTATAATTAATATAGTTATTTATATTATAATTAAAGTATAATAATACTAGTATTTTTATTAAAGAGTAGGTAACTCCTAGTTCCTAAAACTCGTTAAAGATTAGTTTCTCTACTATTATATAATAGAGATCTTTACTAAGTTTATATATTTACTTTTATATTATTATATATACCCTAGGTATCTAAATCTAATATTATTAATTCTTTATATCTATTTCTTTCTCGATTTACTTTCTATATATTATTAAGTCTAGAAACTCCGATCTTTATATATTTTATATCGAAAATACGTAAAATAATAGAAATACGTATTTACTATATTATATACCGATTAATTATCGATTAAATACCGAATATATAGTAATTAAATAATTTTTTTAACTTTAATTTTTAATAATATCTAGACTAGTATTCTTATATAAAAATACAAATATAATTACTAAATATATTTTTAGTCTAGATTTCGGATTTATAATAAGTTTTTTATTTAATATTATTTTATAAAGTTATAAAGTTATTTTTAAAATTAAATTTAATTCTCTCGCGTAGACCTTAACTCTAATTTTATAATCTTAATATTAAGATTTATTAAAGTTATAAAATATAGTAAAAATACCGACTAAATAATATTTAAATAGAATTACTTTTCTAGATTTATTAATATATCTCGATCGATTCGCCTCGTAAAAATTTTCTATATTAATATAATTATAATCTTTAATTATAACGCGTAAATATTTATAAAAAGACGATAATTCGCGAATAAATACGATTTTATATTATTTTTAGAAAATGATTCCGATTATAATCGAGTACTTTTATTTTAAAATCGTATTTCGAAATATAATCGGAATATAATTGACTACGATAATTTCCTTAATTATATTACGTAGTTTTAAAATTTTAATTATAGTTAATTAAGATCTTTATATAAAAAATAAAAAATACCCTAGAGTTATTACTAATTTTATTCGAAATAATAATAATATATTAAAGTAATAGAGAAATAAAATATAAATACGTTTATTTTCTTTCGTTAATATAGAATTATTATATTAATTCTAGTAATTAAACTCGTTAAATTATTAATAATTAATAATTACTTATTACTTATTACTATTTTATTATAAAACTTGTATTATTCTATATTACTTCGAAGAATATATAATCGAGAATGATAATTTTTATAATATTTTAAAAATAATATAAAACCCCTTTATTTATTCGAATATTCTAAAGAAATTAAAAAATCTAGTATTTTCCGTCGATAAGATAAATAAATATCTTGTATCGAGGATAAAAATTCGAAGACTCTTAAAGATTTATTAAAGATAATTTAATAACTCTCGATATATTACTATAATATAAGAAATCAAAAAATCCTTAATTAATAATTTTCTAGTAAGTTTTTTTAATTAAGAGATATTAACGATTATAATTAACCTATATTAAAGAAGTTTTATTTTTCGAAAATACCCGATTCCGAACGTAGATCTCTTACGGAAAAATACTCTTAGGCGCTAAATTTCGCTCTAAGTAGAGGTCTATATATATGTAATCTTTTCTAGATATTTACCCCTTTTAGTACGGAAGTTAACTAAGAGTAGAAAGTAAATAGTAATTGAGATACTAAACCGTAAATAGCCATTAAAGTACAAAGCTACGGATATTAACTTTATAATACTCGCTACGAAAGAGTTCGAGGCTTGAGAGAAATCTTTAAAATATATATCTAATTATAAATAATAGTGGAGGTTGAATAGTTAATTATTATTTATAGTATTGTAGTTACTATATATATAGTATATAAGGCTGGTTTACTAAATAACGCTAAATTTAATTAAGTTAGATTATAGTAGAGATTCTACCTATATACTAATACTCCTATTTAGAAGCGACGACGTTATATATTAATAATAGTACTAGTCTATTAAATAATACCCTCTATAACTAGTCTTAATATAACTAGTATATAAACGAACTTATTAGGGCCTACTAACTTCGTTATATAATTAGTAATTATAACTAATATATTAATATAGATAATTTCTAATTTATATATTTCCGACACTAATTACCTTATAAAATAATAGTAGTTCCGAATATATTTAATACACGAGTAGTTCACCGGGTTTAACGCTATCTTAATAACTAATTAATTATTAATATTAAAGCGAATAGGGTTAAGATTATTATTATTATATCCTAGCTCCTTAAGGAGTAAGCTAAGGAATAATAACTCTTTAATAATATTAATTTAAACTATATATTTAGCTTTAGTTATCGATAGGGTATATAAAGTTTATTATTTAAATAACTAAATAATAAGTTTATTCTATAACTATAATATATAGTTTAATATAATACGACTAGTATCTTTATAGTCGGTTTATAAATTATTAATCTAGAGTATTAATTTACCTTTAGGGTTAAGACTAGCGTTATAAATATTCGGTTTATAATATAATCCTAGGTTTATAATACTAGCTAAATATTTATAAATTCGCTTTATAGTATTAAAATAAATACTAATAGGGTTTATAGTATAACGACCGTATTTATTAACGGTAAATACTAGATCGGGTTTAGTTATAGTTACTAATTATTATAATACTCCTATTAAGGATTTATATACTTTAATCTCTTCTTTATTAACTTTATAACCGTTGAGAGTCTTTTATATATTATTACCCTAATTTATAAAGATTACCGTCGGGTAGTATTTAAATATATTAATTTACTCGAGTAATTACCTAGTAAAATTAGCCTAGTTAATATAAATAATACGATTAAGACGATCGCGAATAATCTTTATATCTAGATACTATAAAGTTTCACCCAAATATTTTATTCTAAAGTATTTATCTAGTTATTACTTTAGTAAACTAGTACCGGATTTAATAAATATAAGAATAAGAATATCGTCGATATAAATAACTATTATTATTCTATTTTTATAAATAAATATAAAATAGTTTTTATCGAGACGTTTATATTCATTTACCTAGAAGAAGGTACGAAGAGTATTATATTATTCGCGGGGTAATTATTTAAGACTATATAAAATATACTTTAATAGATAGGTAATATTACGATCCCTATTAATATATCTATATAATTATTCGATATAGACCTCCTTTTATAGTAGTATTTCTAGGAATATTAAAACTACGTTTGAATACTTTATTTCCTAGTTGTATTTGGCTCTTAATACTAGTAGGATTCGCTAGTTTAAAGATTTCGCTACTAATAAAAAGATTTTATAATAATTAAAACTCTTAATTTATTTAAATTCTTTAGTAATTTAACGGGCTTTATACCGATTAGATACTTTTATTAAATTTAGTTTAATAGTTAATACCTATCGTTTTAATAATATCTTTTTATTTAATAGTACCGGAATAAGATCCTAAACCCTACTATTTATAAGGTTATTTAATTCTTCGGTAAATATCGTATACTATTTATTCTTATCGGGTTCATTTAGTGTTTTTTATACTCTTAACGGAATAATAAGAATATTATCTAACTTAGCTTTATTAGTTCTTAATATAAATCCGCGCTTAATATATTATTTAATATTATGAAATTTGTAATAATTAACTCTATCCCGGTTCCTACTAACTTTTAGCTACGGAACTAGTTCTTTAGAATTATTATCTAATATTTCTATTTTTTAAATAAGTAATTTAGTTTTTTAGGAAGATACTTTAACCTCGTTAAATACTAGTATAATTATAAAGTTATTATTAATAATTTTATTAATAAAGTTATCCTCGTTTATAAACTATATTAATATATAATTAATATTATCTTTAAAAAAGAAATTTTAAATATTATTATATATCTTACCCTCTAATTCTTTATTAATAATAGTATCGTTAAATTTTATTTATAAGGCGCGAAAGACTTACCTTTTTTTAAAGTCCTATAGACGGTATTAATTTAATTCTTTATAGTTAAGAAATTTATATTTTTTACTTTTATTATCTAGCTTCCTAAGTACTAGATTTATATTATATATATAAATAACGTAGCCGAAAGTATATATATAATCGAGTCGGGGTTTAAATCTATACTAGGCCTTAAATAGGGTTATTCCATTAAGTACCTTAATAGGCGAATAGTTTTTATAATAAATTATAAAATTTAGAGCTTCGCCCTATATAAATTAAAATAATCTAGTATTATTTAGAATACTTCTTACTCTCTCGAATAGGGTACGAAAAGTATATTTAGTAACCGGGTTTTAATTTAGATTATAAGAAGTTAATAACTCCTATTAAATCCCGCGTTTTTTTAGAAAGTTCTAAACTTTATAACTAGTATAAATAATTTTATTATTAGTATTTAATCGCCTTATTAGATAATCTTAAATTAATATCCAATTTAAATAATTCTTAATAGTAACTAGTATATCGGATTTTCTCTTTAATATCGTTATAAATATTATATCGGTAGCGTTATCTATAAAGGACTTAGTATAGGAGTATTTTTTAAATATTTATTTAATTAATCCTCCCCCTACGAGATTAGAGTATATAAATATACCCTTTATTATTTCCCGTTTATTAAGATTCTAGCGACGAGGCTAATAAGACGGTTCCTTAATTTATTTTCTTATTATATATAATTTATATAACTTATAATCTGGAATCAACTTTTAAAGACGATTTATTTCGTTAATATTAGTTTCTTTACTTATAGTCGCTAGCTTCTTTATATCCTATATATTTAGGTATATTAAATACTAGTATTATTTATCCCAAGAGTAATAATTTACCGGGTAGTTATATAATGATTTTAATATATATAGTATTTTAGAATACTTTAGATCTAGTAAATAACTAGTATTAAAACGTATTCTTAATAATACCTTCTTATTTTCAGAATTTATAATATTAAATCTATTATTTATTATAGTAGTAGAATATCCCTTTTATTCGAGAGTAGCGATTAAGAGTAAATTATAGTCTATTCTAGGTATATAGTATATATTAATAAAGATAATTTAATCTAGTTTATTATCGATAATTATTAAATAATATATAGATCCTATACCTTTTATATAAAGGTATTAATTATTAATTTTATTAAGAGAATCGTTATACGATTTATAGAATATAAACTTAGTTCTATCCTATAGTATATATATATTAGAGGCGGTATCTATATAGACTACGTCCTCTTTAACGTTATATATTATATCGGTATTAATAGATTTCTACTTGGCCGTAAATGATTTAATTTATATAGAATTATCTTTATCCTAATTTTCAACTATAGCTTTATTCGACGTCTTTAGTTTCTCTTTCATAAGGTATTCTCTACTAGCGGATAATTTCCAATCTTTAGGACGTTATTTAGGGTTAAGGAAATAATACTTATTCTTTTTATAACTAATATAGTTATAGTAGTTATATCTATCCTTCTTTTTATTCTTTTTACTATTATTAATAGTAGAAAATATAGTAAGAGGTTTCCCTTTATTAAGTTTATCCTATTTATTAAATCTAACTATAAAAGTATATTGATTTTCTTCTTTATTCTTAATTATCCGGTTATATTAATTAATTACTACTATTATATCGTTAATATTAAATTCTTATTTTGAATCTTTAACGGATTAAATTATATTAAATAATAGAGGCGCTAGGCTCTCCTTAAGCCCTATTTAAAAGAATATATTAAATATCTATTTAAGTATTATTAACCTTATTTTAAATAAAATTTAATTTACTATTTTAATTTCTAAAGTATAAACCTCGATAGTAGTATATTTTAACGAGTCGGTTTTGAAGATTTTAAATATTATTTTATCTCTAGTACCTAGATTATTTTTATTATATAGTTTTATAAATATAACCTATTAGCCGGCGATTAACTCGATATTTTTTATATATTTCTATAAGCTTTCTTTAATATAGAATATTATTTTAATTATAACTCTAGTATTCTTTCTATCCTAGGCCTTAGCCTCCTTTTACTATTTTAATAATTTTTTCTTATAATTCTCTTTTTCCTCTTTAGTAGAGGGTCTTTCTATTTCTAATTTTATAAAAGTAATAAATCGAAACTCTTTACCTAATACTATTTAATTAATATTATCGAGGACGTATTTATTTATTATTTTATATTTGAATTTAGGTTAATTCTTCGGCTTATTTAACTTCTTAATTTTAAACTCTAGGTAATCCGTTATAGTTACTAATTACTACTATATAGACTAGATTTAAAAGTAGATTTAGGGGTACTATTAAAATCGTTTTATACACGATTTAACTACTTCTTTAAACGTATTTACTAAAGAGTAGCGAATATTAAACCTAGGTTTATAACCCTTTGAAATATACGTCTAATTACAGATAGTAGTGGAGGTTAAATAGTTAATTATTATCTATAGTGTTGCAGTTGCTATATATATGGTGCGTAAGGCTGGCTTACTAAGCAACGCTAAGCCTAACTAAGTTAGACTGTAGTGGAGATTCTGCCCACATGCCAACAGAAACGAGACGTACATGTTCCAAAGCTATACTATCAACTCAGTGCACTCAATGCGCAAGGGGAGTCTCAACAAACCCGCTTTGGCAATCACGCGGACAAGGCTGTGCCATGCACGACAAAAATGGGGTCAGAAATGGACATTGCGTGTTCTCTCGAAACCTGATTCGGTGTGAAAGACCGACTTGGGGTCCAGCAGAGGGAAGCTTTCCCAGCGGCTAGCCCCAGCAAGGCCTTGACGTTTTGCGTCAGTCCTCCGTTATCTTGGTGGCACCGACGATCCCAAGTCTCGCCAACGTGAGGCCGATTCTCGAGCCATAGGGCGTTTCCTTTCCATCGGCCTGGCACCCCACCGTCTCTACGTTCTACTGCGCTCCCTTCCTGTCGACATTCTCACCCCTCTGAAGCTCTCAATACCTGCTTCTATTCATATTGTTAACCACCTCGCAATCTCGACGAGACGTGGCGAGGTTCGATCCCAGCAGAGCAACCAATGCTAGCCGTGTGCCGTAGCCTCGACCAGTCTATCGAGCTGAGTCACAGCCTGATGGAGAGGCAGCACGTGCCGATCTACTTTCATGCTAATAGCAGTGTACTTCTCTTTTATCTTTTTTTTTCTGTTTGATTATGTTTGGGTTTTATCTTTTAAATCTTATACCGTCTGCAGATGTTCTCGCACTCAACAAAGTGTCATACATGCTCAATCGCCGATACTGGTTCGTTGCCGTCAATACTAAGCTTTTGACATACTTCTCCTCCGTCCCTTCCTCTCGTTATTCTTGATTTAGGTCTGGAGAATGTTCAATTCTCTGGACGGGCGCGATTTGTAGAGAGCTAGTCTTCTGAAACCGTGCCAAGTAATCCCGCCAACCATGTTGCCTTGATATTTGGTGCCGTCGTTCCGGCGTTCCTGGGTGCTAAGGCAGGCAGCTTCAACGATTCCTATCGCGCTCGAATTGCCAGCAGCGTCTTCTACTACAAATCTCCAGATAGGATCTCTTTCTACGATCAGCAGGGACAGTCAACTGATAATCTGTCTGAAGCTTGGGGAATCGGGTACTATGCCTGCAAGTATTTTTGTGCGGCGCAAGATAATGCAGGCTATTACGACTGGGTCTTTCTGTCTCAGGGTGTGACTTCGTGGCTCATACCTTGGCTTACTCTATCTGCGCAATCACGATTCGAGACCAAGGATCAAACGACTAATCTCGTGGCTGTGCTCTTGGCACTTGGGAGTCCAGCGCTCACCATATGTTCCTTAGCATTGGCAAGATGGATCAACTGGAAATTCCGACAGGTCAAGGAGAACAATGCAACATTACATTGCCCTCTACAGACGAAGGCCATCAAGGCTGCGCGTTCGATTCTCATCGAGAGTCGACATATCCCGATACAGATCGAGTAATGGGCTGCGTCGAGAAATCTCTCAGCTCGTCGTCTATCCCGATAATTGGGCTTGGTAGCAGAAAATCCTGATAACGAAGAGGAGGTGGACGTACTCATTGTATGCTCAAGTCGGGTGGGTCTGTATTGCACAGCTTCTGGCTATCATCGACTTCTTTACCTCAGCGTCGTCAGATTCCACTATAGGCATGGGCCTTGCCATTAATAGCCTATGGCTATGGATGATCCAATTATCTGACGCTGGGTCCACGTCGGGGACACAGACCTCGGCAGATTCAATCAAAGCTGCGCTTATCGACATTGTTGAGCGTGTCCTTACTCCCTAGAGGAATATCAGTGGTGGACATGCTGGGATACGAGACCGTACATTTTTTGATGACTCAAGTACACGGTTCCTGGGCTTCCCTGACGGTCAAGCGCCTTCCGACAATGACCGGCCTCAACAACATGGAGAATCGAGTCCAAGAATGGCAATGGCCTCAGTAGATCATCCCGACATCTCACACACCAGTCACTCAGAAGAGCTTCCGTTACATGATCTTTCGGGCGACTGTCAAGCGGGCACTAAGAGCACGCTTCCTGCTGCCGAGCGACGGCCACAACCCTTCCTGGATGACGATGCATGCTTCAGCTCGCAACCTCAAACATCCCTTGGCTTCTCCATCACCAGCGATGGACTCGAACCAGGCCCCGTCTTCAACTACGCCCGCGCTTGGATTCATACGAACGGAGCCGAACATATCGCGGAGGCGTTTGTGACGTTCACTGTGCGGCAGAAAAGCAGCAACCCGGCAATTTTAGTAGAAGCTGGGACGAAAGTCCAGATCGATGGGACGAGAACCTCCAAGGGACCTCCCAGGGAATGTCGAAGTATATCTCCCCAGATTAGAAGGACGGCAAGACTTCTCGATCCACGGCCCTGCTTCTGCAAGTTTGGTCCTCAACTGTATTACTGCCGCCTTCGTGGCCATGTTCTTACAGTGGGGCAGCACAGGTGCAGCCATTGTCATTGCATACAAATAGGTCTTCAGCTCCTCACTCAATTTCACCAATGCAGAAACTCAACTGTCCCCTAGAACACCCCTCGGTTGCCAATCCGACAACTACCTACCTCTATTTTACGGCTTCGCCTCCACCCTATCCTGGCTGGACCTTTATCGTTTCCGCCTATCTTTCCCACCTCTATTCCCTCTATCTTGAAACCTCCCACCTTAGAAACAAACTCAAGCTCCGTCCCTCGTCCCTTCTTGCAGCAGCCGCCGTGTTGACACGCGTCCTTGGCAAATCCCTCGCAGCAGCCAATGCCGTCTTCATTGTCGCCAGCGCGGTCATACAATTCACAGGGCTCTATGACAACTGTTGGTGTGATGCTTGTATACCCAGTCTGGGGAAGAATGCTGGTTGGATCGTGACGTTTGCGAGTGATGCGCAAATTGCGCCAGCGAACAAAAGTGCATGGTTTGGAGGCGTCTTTATGGGAATATTAGTGAGTGTGGCTGTTAGTATCTGGGGTTTTCTTGCCACGGGGGAGGAGGTTTTTGGCGGTAGTGAGGAATGATACAGGGTGAGGCTTCCACACATCGAGGGATCGGGTATTTTGGCTCGAGGGCCTTAGATTGGCCTGATAGCTGGAAAGATGGATTGGGCTTTTGGGCTTAAACAAGTCCTGTACTAGTACGTGTGGTATCTTGTGCTCTTCATGCTCAAGTGGCCGCTTTATTCGACTACTCGAGGCCGTATGGTTCAAATAGAATGTTTGACATGTATTCTGATGAATATTAGCGCCTCTATCACTTGTCTGCTCTTGATACCGGACTGGTTGAGAGGAGAAAGACGATTTGCGTTCTGAGGACAAACCCCAGACCGGGACTAGATGGAATAATGGCAGTCGTGTAGGCGCATCAATGCTGCCCTAAGCTCTATTGGCAAACTCAGGATTCGCAATTCCCGTCAAGCATTGAAGAGACATCGGTGATCTCAAATGCACCACGGGAATTTCGTGTTGAGCTGACATCAGAGAGGAGCCACGCTTGGACTACTTTGAATTGGGCCTTAACGAGGTCTGAAGGTTATCCTTGGTCTCCTCAATTGATGCGCTTTAGGCCTGAATTGAATACTGGTTTACTCTAAGCCCGTAGCCTGTCGAACCGAGTTTATGGTCTTCGCCGCAAGTTTTTGGGCCTTCATAGAACCTTCCTCCGCAACTTGATCGAGATACTGGGCTCCGTTAGGGTGAATGAGGCCATTGTATTTGTCTCGTACGGTCGCTAGGCCTTCCGAGATTGTTCTGGCCACCTCGATCTTGAATTCTCGCATGCTCATGGCATTGCACACCTCAGCAATCTCTTCGGCTGTTCTCCTCTTACTGTCCAGACTCGACATAATGCCCAGCAAGTTTGAAACACCGGGCCGGTTCACTGGATCGCAGGATACTCCAGGCATGCAATCGGTCAGTGCAAGCCTCACCTTGTCACTAACGACCTGGTGATTGTCGTTGATGTGAATGCGGGAGCGAGCATCTTGGTGGGATTTGGACATCTTGATATGCGGCTCCTTGAGTGACATAACGCGCTTCGCAGATGCTAGTAGAAACTTAGTACGCGAGCACTATGATTAGCCGTTGAAGCGAGTGGGTTTGCCTGACTTACAAAGGACTGTTTGTGGTGGTACAAGGATTTCGCCGTACACCGAATTGAAATTCTCAGCGCATTCTCTGGCGAACTCCAAGTGCTGTACTTGATCTTCGCCAACAGGAACGTGCGTGGTCCTGAGGTCATAAGCAACTCTATCTGATCCAGTCCATGCCCGAGAGACATACCCATAGAGCAAGATATCAGCTGCCTGCAGCAAAGGGTACGAGAAGAGTCCGAGTTTCAGTTTCGCTTTTGCCTTGGTGGAATCCAACGCGGAGGTCTCATCTGGAAGCGCTAACTTGCTCTGGAAATGATCAATTCAGGACAACAATTGGACCATACTTCTGCTCTTTGGTGCACACCTTCCACTGCGTCATGCGTGACAAATATCCCGTGGAAGCCTCACAGCTCAAAATCCACATCAACTCCGTATGTTCTTGAATCTGCGGCAAGCTCAGCCAACTAGGTCTCGCGCTTTCCGCCCAAGTAGTGCCAAACGCATTACCCTGGACTGGTAGAATATGACAGATCGTTCTGGATTCAAGCCAACGGCCAAAAGGGTGGCCAGAGTCTCTCGTTTCCATCTTCGCAATTGACCCGGGTCTTGTCTCATGGTAAGCGCGTGTAGGTCAACGATCGAGTAAAGAAGTTGCGTAGATGGCGAAGCTTCATTCTGCATTCGAACCCATTGTTGCAAAGCACCTAGGTAATTGCCTAAATGAGGGACGCCTGTGGGCTGTATGCCCGAGAATACGACCTTCCCTGGGGTCGAAGGTGAATGCAAACTTCTGTTAGCAATTCGGCGATCTTGACGGCGAAGCTGCTTCGTAGCCGATTTTGCTCGAAAGTATGGATATGTTACATGTCGCAAGACAGCAGAAAGCATTGCTGGATGTGAAGCGTGAAGCGTGAAGCGTGAAGCGTGAGGCGTCATTGTCGTCAAAAATGCAGAAATTAGCCTCACGCAAGATTAGATTAGATTAGGCTTGCACTTTTTTGTTTCGTCTTAGGTTGGGTTGTCACGGTTGTCCAAGGCTAGAGTTCCTCGAGATTACTAAGGTACTAATGAGAAGAAAGTAAAAGCAGTATGTGAAGCTCTGGTATTATTTTCTGGTCTTTGATTATATATACAAGCAACTCCCTGCGACTGATCTAGAATCGCCACCATAGAATGTGGCGAGAGTCACCTTTATCCCATCTCTGAGAGTGCGAACAGCAACGGAAGGCCCGAACAGCTCCGTAAACACCACGCCATGTAGTATTCTGATGAATTCTCACCGTGCATGTTTGACCATTTAGTCCGAGGGCATGCCACTGTAGCGCCACACTCTAAGTACTCGTCGAGGGAGCCTCCAATGTCCGTTGGAAGGCTTCGTCCCTCATCATCTCAAAGGCCTTCTCTGAAGTCTCAAGTGTTTTCCGTCTTCCAAAGTGTGCCCACTTTGGCTCCATAGCCTGCTTCAGGTTCTCCAAGCTGACATCCATAGTCTTGCCAACGCCTAGAAGGAGTATCAGTATATGAGAGCTCATAACCAATCATGACGCTTACCAAGGTTCTCGTGTTTCCAAACATTAGCTTTCATACCAATACCATAATATGCATGCTTCCTTAAGAAGGCTAACCATATTTCCACCGTGTCCGGGTGCCCATCTTGTATCTGGATCAGCCGCCGCAGAGTGATCCTTTCAAAATTCTCCTGACTCTTCTTGAAGATGAAATTACTTCGAGGAACCGTCCATCTTTCGGTGATACGAGGCAGCGGCACTGGTCCTGCTGCTGGTAGGTGGAGGTAGTATGCGGCTCGGAGAGCAAAATCGGCAAAGAATTCGACGTTTCGCACATTGTATGACCGAAGCTGTAGATCGCATGACGGCGCCCCATATTGTGCCTTCCGCTTTAAGGGTTTAAGGTAGATGGCTTGCACACTGCGAGGTAGCCGGGGGTCCTGACTCCGATCCCTCTGCAGAAGTTCGTCGTCCTGAGTATTCTGCGCCAAATCTGGGTTTGCCTTACTATGTCCGCCAATCTCTTTACTCGAAGTTCTGTTCCTAGGCTTAGCTGCGGAGGACTACCCGTGTAATCAGGCTGCTTACTTTGCTGGGGACGAGTCTGGTAATGGGGGCATGGCGGGCATCTCAGGTCTGTAACAACAACCACGTTAGCAAGCAATTCGATTCCAAGGTCATCATAGATACTGACAGTTTACTAGATGCTGGGTCAGTGGGTTCCTGGCGCCTTGCTCCACCAGTAGAGAATCCAGCTCTCGCGCTGGATGCGCCACCAGCTTTCGACATTTGGCATGTTTTCCTAGGTGAAGGGGCTGGCAGCCTCACTATACGGCATCGGTGGAGAGAGATGCGCATCTCACGCAGAAACAGCTGGACGTAAATTGAGGGGGAAGCCATGCTCTGTAGGAAGCAGATAGACATTGATATTGCATTCAACGCGGGTAAATTTCGGCAAAACGCTTTTCGCTGGCAAGTAAATACTGCCCTCGTGCACCTTCAGGTAAGTACTCTGCTTTCTATAAGCTTTTTCAGCCGAGACACAAGGGTCAAGGGCTTCTTTGAGGCCCTGAATTGTTTTCGTCGCGAACCCTTCTTGCTGTGGTCACTTGCAGCCATGGCTGTTGTCTACGAGCAAGTAGACGAGGCTCTGCGTTACCTGCGTCCAAGAATACCTGCTGAACTACGCGGTCCTGTCATTGGGATAATTTGTGGTTCAGGCCTGAGTGGTCTGGTTGATACTTTGATACATAAGCCACAACTCGGTGTCCCCTATAATGACATTCCTCACTTTCGACCCAGCACAGGTAGGGAGCAAGCCTCTTCTGCGAGTAGACTAAAATGGCATTGCTGATCTATTCAGTACCTGGTCATGCGGGCAAGCTTCTCTTTGGGCTGCTTGAGCATAACAGGAGGCCAGTTGTCCTCATGGTGGGCCGGCTGCAGTCAGTATCCTCTCGGATTTCAAGCCTTCATCAGTGGATTGCTCACGATGTGCCCAACGCAGCTATTATGAAGGCCACTCCATGCAGCATATTACGTTCCCTGTTCGACTTCTGATGTCCTTGGGAGTACAGACACTCATTGGTAAAATACCTTCAAGGCTTTCCGCTTCGTGATGACTGACGTACTTAGTCACAAATGCCGCTGGTGGCTTGAACCCAGATTACTCCCTCGGAGATCTCATGATTTTGAACGATGTAGGTGTCGAGCTACCTTTAGAAACGCAAGCCTAACAGTTTGAAGCACATTAACCTTGCTGGTTTGGCTGGAAACCATCCGTTACGCGGGCCAAATACAGATAGTTTTGGGCTCCGCTTTCCAGCCTTGTCCGATGCATATGATCTTGATCTGCGAAGATGGGCACATCGATGCTGGAAGCAATTAGGGCCGGCAAAAGGGAGCACGAGGCAATTACACGAAGGCATCTATGCTTTTGTCGGAGGCCCCAGGCAAGTTTAGCCGTGTCCACTACTGAGACGCGTAGAAACTCATTGTGCTAGCTATGAGACAAGAGCAGAGTGCCGCATGCTGCGTAGCTTAGGCGCTGACGTCGTTGGGATGTCGACAGTCCCCGAGATAATTGTTGCCCGCCATTGTGGTATGAGCGTTTTCGCTCTCAGCCTCGTGACCAACAACGCGGTACTAGAAGCGGGCCCGCGAGGTGATGACGCCGATATTCAGGGGTCTAGTCGCGAGGAATTGACGCAAGCGATCGAGAAGGGGAAGGCAAATCATGAAGAGGTGCTCGAAGCCGGTCAGAATGCTGCAACAGACGTTCAGGTAGGGTTTGAATTCACCAACCTTAGGACTTTGAACTAAGATTTGCTTCCCACAGCGACTAGTGGGTTTGCTAGCTCGACACATCTTAAACGGATTTGGTGCGCCATGAAGCCCATGCAAAATTCGGCAGGCCAAACAGAGGATTCCCTTGGTTAAACCAAGAACAAACAATTTCGGCAGCTCCCCAAAGCGTCTCAAGAACGAGCAGCTGCGGTGCTGTGGTTGATTTGTAGCAAGCTCACGGCCAAAGATACCTTGCAGGGAGTAGGCATAAATTTCTCCTTGCATCATCGATTACAACATGGACGTGAGTTCCGTAGTCGCATCTAGGGTTTTCGAATACCGCCAGAGCGCTTTTCAATCGACTTCTTGTAGTATGCTTTTCGACCGCTGGTCTTGGATGCTTGAATCTCGCTGTATTTGTTCTTGAAGCGGCCTATGGACTCCTCATTGACCAATACTTCTTCAACAAAGGTCTTCTTTCGCTCCTTGTTTGGCAAGCGAGAGCCGAAGAACTCGGTTGGGCCCTCAATAATCTTTCCAACTTGTGAATATTCCGGCACTAGACTTTTAGTACTGTCCTTCTTGTAATGCTGGTGAGGGTCGAGAATGGACCGCATTTTGAGTAGCTGTAGATCTGCCCTTAGCTCCGGAGTAAGATTTGTGCATGGCATGTCGAAGAAGTCCGGTCCTGCAGTGGCCCTTTTCTCCTGTCGATTGAATCAGCGTCTGCAATTTACAAAACAATGGATGCATGAGAAGTGTAAGGGCCAGAACGAATCTCAGAGTAACTATGTAAATAAGCTCTCAGCAATGCAGAGGGGTACCCAAGACGGGACCGATATCTCGGCGTCAAGTGGAATTGGGTGTAGTATCATCATTGGTAGTGTGCGGGTGACAATACAAGCGTAGCCTACTTTCACAACACGATCCTTAGCCATGACAGGATCGTCAACTCTGCGAGCGGTGTTTGCCAGTCCTCTGTCTTTCACACTGAGCAGTCGACTTGGGTCTGCCCGAGCTACACCGTCCGCCGAAGCGATATATGGCTGGGCTATGGTTCCTGCGTTGAGCTTGGGGATTCTAGACGACCATTAGCAGTAGGCATATAGAGTATCAGGCATGGGAGCGTACTTCTGCGACATCTTGGCCCCCACAATAGTCTTCCTGGAATGTTCCGAATTGCTCAGGCGTTGCTCTGCTCGTTGAAGTAAGGCCTTGATCTGCTCGTCGGAGAACTCCTCATCATCCCAGTCACCTCCTTTGCTCGTGTGTTCCTGCGTGCAAAGTGCCATGATTCCTGATCAGACTCAACGTTGGTTGAAGGCCTGATTGTGTGAGAGATGATTTTTTCATCCAGAATCCTTTTCCGGCGCTAGTGCTGCTCTGCAGAATACCCGCCTACGTTAGCGCGCTACTTAATGTACATCCACCCTGATTCTCTCGAAAATTCGAACCCAGAGATTGAAAGGAGTGAGTAGGCGAGGTTGGGTATGCTAGTCACGATAGCGAGATGCTATATTAAGCTGTCCGGTCATGCTGAATAGGCTTTCTATGACCTACGACTAGATGCCTCTTGGGCTCGAAGCTCGTTCTGGTTGGGAGGTACGTGCCCAAATTTACCTGTCAGGCTCTGCAGCCTTGTGATGCTTTGGTCGACGTGCAGCGAGAGCTTTGGCGTTTCGATGACTTGGATGCTTGGATGGCCCAAAGTGGCTCTCCCCAACTCCGAGCTAGGGATGTCTTTAGGGGCGGGAGCCAAGTCACTCTGGACTAGCGAACCTTACGAGTAACTTTACCTTACCTTACCTTACCTTACCTTACCCCGCCCTACTTTAGTCCTTAGCCCCAGGTTACAGCCGCCATGCGCTCTCTAAGGTAAGGTAGTCTCTCAGCCAAGTAACCAAGAGCTTGCCAATTCGCTGTCATATAACATACATCAGCTTCATTACGCATATAGTCTTCAAGCAGATTCCATACGAGATTGAAAGGCCACCTGCAACTTTCTTCTCCATCCACATTCTATCACTTTCCGTTCAATTTCATCCTGCTTCAGTGTTCGACGCGTCCGAGGCTGCGGATCTGCTCTCACCGCTATCAACATTGTCTCAGATAGCCGCAATCAAGATCTCAAAGTCTGCTCTCTCCCCAACGGAGGCTGCGCAGTGATTGCGCGCCCATCACATCCCGATTTGCACACCTCCAATTCGACTTCCCGACAGACGGAAACAAACCATGGATCAGAACCCACCAGGTCCCGGGCAGCAACAGCAACACCAGCCACCGAAATACGATCCCAACATTGGAGGACACTACGGTATGTTGCCTTTCCCGTGTCTCATTGTCGTATTTGGAATGTAATCCCCGTCGTGGCTGTGTTAAAAGCAGAGCGGGCGTTGGCCATCTTTTCTCCAAATCGGGCCATTGAGCTGACCCAATGCTTCTGCCGCAGGTGCCAGTGCTCAAGTACGTCCGATCGAGCTCTCACGTGATGTTAGAGAATTATGAGCTTCTTGGAAGTATTGACATTTGCGACAGGTGGCCGCGCAAACAGGTTACACGGCTCCCGAGTTTTATACAGGAACATGGGCTAACGTAGGATCTCTTGAAACTGACTCAGGAGTGACAATGGCTGACGTTTTCCCAGGTCAGTCAAGGACTTAATGGCAATTACCGCGACATCTTGACGACCTATTGGCAGCAGACCATCAATTCTCTCGAGAATGACACGCATGATTACAAGCTTCACCAACTTCCCTTAGCGAGGATAAAGAAGGTCATGAAGGCGGATCCGGATGTGAAAATGATATCTGCAGAAGCTCCGATACTATTTGCCAAAGGTTGCGACATCTTCATTACCGAGTTGACGATGCGAGCATGGATACACGCCGAGGAGAACAAGAGAAGGACCCTGCAGCGTTCGGATATTGCTTCCGCTCTCGCAAAGTCGGACATGTTCGATTTCCTCATTGATATCGTGCCTCGGGAAGAAGCCGCAAGCCACGCGAAGAGGTCTGGCCAAGGGGCCGGAGGTGCAAGTGGAGCAGCTGCTGCGCAAGCCTCATCGAGCAGTCAAATAATCCCACCTCAGAACAACGTTCAACAGCAGCCACCACCCGGCCATTCGCAACAAGCACAGCCCCAGCACATGGGCCACCCTGAATACGCTCCGCTCGGGAATAGTCAGATGCCGCCGGAGCAGGACTATAGACCACAATCGGGAATGTACGCCCCCCAAGTACCATCAGACCCAACAAACGCTTATGGACAGCCACAACAACCTATGTTTGAGGGCATGTACGGCTACCCAGCTATGGCACCGCAGCAGGTACATCGATCTATGCCCAGCTTCCTACAAAGACCCTTGCTGACTGATCCGATGTAGATGTACCAAGTCAATCAAAGGAGCCAAGATCCTTCTGGAGGGCAGAATCCAGGCCATCAGTACCAACGGCACGATGGAGGTGAAGGAGACGCGGATGCAGAGGGCGAGCGGGATTACGAGGTTGGTTGATTGCTGCATCGTTGATAGTGAAAGTTCCTTATCTTGAATTGGCGTCTTCTTGCAGTCATGGAATTATGGAGATACGGCCAGTATTGTGGCAGAGTAGAAAACTCAGCAAATCTCTCCTTGCATCCACACGCCATCGACGTCACTGGAAAGATCAGATAATGGCATGCTCTATGTACACCATGCAAATGGAACATACAATGATCTGCAAGGCATCTACCCATGACCACTCGCCCCGATCACTCTCAAACAACGTAATAGTCCATGATGTCCGTCCTGTACAAAATCCACCCCCGATTGTAGAGACCACCAAGCTATATGCCAACATCGTGGGGACTTCGCATCCCAGGAGAAACGCTGAAGCCGTTTCCTTTCTTGACATAGCGAACGACTCTTTGGCCGCAAGAGTGTTTCATACTAGGGATGTTCGCTTCTCGTTCTAATGAAGAACAGGGCCCTCACGTCAGATTTGTCCCCAAGGACGTCCTGTAAGATAATCGCGACATGATCTCCCGACTGAGGTCACCCATACTTCCATGGCGGCAGCAGGGGACTTTCACACAAAGGCTGTCAAACCTCAAACACAAGCCCCAGCATAAGTTCTTGACCTTTCAACTCGAGCCCGCAGCAGACTTCATACCAAATCGCGACGATAGAGCTTGGAACTTGTCTGTTTTGAGGTTGCCCGGAGCTTGTACGGAGTGGGTGAGCCTATTAAAAGTTAGCGAAGATCCCGAAGCGCTGTCTTGACATACTTCTCGAGTAATACTGGCCCATTCAATGCATCGACTCTTCCGTACTTCTTGTTTCTGGTAGAGACATCGTAGAATTCATCGGAGTTGTCTGATTGCATGAGAAGAATGGTCTGTTGTAGCTCGTCCAGATTCTCTCTCAGGATTGGATTCCCGAGAGTGTCCACGAACTCAGTGAGGAACTGAACATCCTTCGCAATCGCAGCCACGCCATTGGGGTTGATACGCTTCACGTCTGGCGAGAGTGGAAGCGACAGGATCATGGTTGCTGCGTGGCTTAGGGCGTCAAAGTAGATTAATTCCTTGATCTCTGTGGGGAGGCCCAGCAGGACTGAGTTCATGATGTTTGACAGATATCTCGTCAAAGTCTGCATATAATTACTGGTTTCCTTTTCAAGCGTGGGCGCCATCCATTCGTATTCTGCAGTTCCGATCAAATCGTCAATTTTCGAGTTGACAAGCTCAAATATTCGTTTTTCGGCCGTCTTCTTATTGCTACGGAATTCTCCTGTGGCATTGAGAGTGACACTTCCACCGACCGAAGCAGTAGACCTTGCAGCCGCAAGCAGTGGCTCGAGCTCTTGGCAGGCTACTTCGAAGTGCTCCAAGTTAATGAGTATTTGGACAATTTGTCCCAAATACTGCGAGCTAAGTCGTTCAACCAGCAAGCGACAGACACTCGTTGAGAGGAGCGCATCGAGAGAAGTCTTGAGTGTCTCGTCTATGACTCGTGGATGCTGGAAGTGGTCATCCGAGAAAAAATAGAATTGGTTCAGGAAGTTCCGAATATCGATGCAGCAAAGCGGATACATTTGAGAGAATGGAAGAACGCATGGAAAGCGAATCTCCTCACGAGGCTTGTCCGGTGTGTACCAACTGACGTTCACGACCTTGTCGTACTCATCCGATTTATTGATCGGCATCGGCATATAGTCGTCAGCTGAAACAATTTCTTGGAAATCGTCACTGAAGCGTCTCTTCAGTAGCTCGGCGTATTTTTCGAACAATTTCAGCAGAAATGCATCAAGCGCTCCCACAGGGTAATTCCAAGACTAGTATTAGTTAGCTATTGAGAATAGATAATAGCCTTCGATCTTGCTTACGCCCATGGTCTGAATGAAGAGGGCAATAACACCCTTAATCTTAAGCAGCACTTCAGCATTGGTCACCTCGTGTAATGCCTTGGATATCAGCATTATGGCTGACTGGCACATCGAGTCCCAAAGCTCATCTACATCTACAGCAGATCGCAGCTCCGGCGTTTTCCTCATCGTCGCCTTCTCGACGATTGCGAAGCCCGCGATCCCTTCTAATAGTTCGCTCAGACTGGTGCCTCCTTCGTCAACCAACGTCACGGACGCCGGCATCAGAAGCTCCTTCTGCTGCCTTCGAGTGGCGGCATATTCAGCACGAAATTTATCGGTCTGGCCAAGGGCATTGTGTATATGTAAACATTCAAATAAAGGGGTGAAGTCTACTTGAACTTCCTCGTTGTCCAAGATGTCAAACTCTTCGGTCTCATCAGAGACCAGCTCTATTGCCGAATTGAGCTTGAATTGATTGAGATAGGGGAAGGCCTCTGCTCGGTCCTTTAGCCTTGTTCTCCTCTGCTCCGTGTGATAGAAAGCCACCTCCCCAAGAAATTGGGAGGTCTCTCTAATTCGAAACAGCCATGTATTCAGGTCTGTCATGACTGCTTCGGCAATCAGTTTCTTGGTGGCAGGCACTGACTTCTGAATCATCTCGGCAATCTTGTACTGTGTGATTTCTTTCAAATGGACATTCTGGAGTTCATCCAAGGCTCTCAACGCAGCATAATGACTCTTCTTCCCCAACAGATCATGAACTTGATTGGCCAGTCGTAAAACCTCTAGACAATCGCGCAGAGCTTGAGTTGCTCCATCTATATTCTGTCGCACCCCACGCGAGTCTACTAGAGCTTTCTTCTGCTCTGCAAGCTTTTCAGTGCTTGACTGGATGGATTGACTGAGTTGAAGGATCTCTGATGTGAGGTTCACCGTGCCATCGCGCACGTGGAGAAGCTGGTTGACCGAGCTCACGAAGCCTTGGTGGTTGGTATTGCAAATGCGCTCGATCTCGACTTCACGATTTGAAGAGTACTGTGTCAATGACTGCAGCAATTGTTGACCTTGGCCGCCTTTACTGGCGTCTCTGATCGCAGGGAGAAGCTGATTGAGGTATTCATTGTCCGAAGGTGCTTGTACGATCTACAGCTCGTCAGAAGTGTCTACATCTCGGACGTCTAGGCACGCATATTAATTCCTACCTGACGTACGGCATATTCCAGTTCTCTCCGAGGATCAACAGCCGATGGCATGTTGTAGGCAGCAGTGCTGAAGATCTTTAGCAGCGCACCTCCGAAAACCCTGTGATGGTTGCGCCACGCGTTGGAAGATAGACGGGGAAACCTATTGGTGTTCTCAGGCCTCTGATCTAACAAATCTCATTTTCGGTACGTTGGAGCGGGTTCTTGGCAGACTTCGGAGATACAATGTCTCCATGCCAAGGGCCAGAATAGTTTGAACACTATCCGCAATATCACAGTCTTTCACAGTTAATAGTTCATGATCCAGGGGCTCTACGAGGAAGCGCTCTGCTTTCAATATTACAGCGTTGTAGCAAATAGAATTTGTCATGCAAGTAAGTGTATGGTATCAAATTATAGATTTGTAAAGAGCATCCGTTAGACCCGAGAGTTTCCGAACAATCTTGGTAATGGGCGCTATCATACTTTAGCCTACCTTAAATCCTTACGTAGCCCTAAGCTCGTCCGAAAATGGCTTTGCTCCGCCCGTCCTGCCGTTACTAGGTACAACTTTACCAAGCAAGCTTCATCTCTGCTTTACTACCTCGAAGAGTCATGGCCCTTACCTTGCTTATTGGTGCTGCATCGATTCCTCCAATCGTGTTCTGGTTTTCGCGAAACCATACAGCCTATTATCTGTTGAACTAACTGTCATGCTGTTGCTGCAAGGCAATTTAGTAGAGGCAGGGAATCCAATAGACTATGCCTCGTTCATTCTTCCTCAATGCATGCCTCTCTATGATCTTGGAGGACAGCCAGCTTCTCCCCCATACCCTCAGCTGTCTCCACGGACCCCTGTGCAACTGTTTCAATCGAAGGAACGTGGAATAATGCCTGATTGAGCGTAGAACATGACCACCTGCATCTACCTCTCCTTCCTGTTTGAATGACATGATTAAAGGCCTTCTCTGTATTGAAAATCTGTGAGGCCACGGTTCATTCCAACTATGATGCTCCATGCAACTCTGCGACCATGGGCTCCTTCAATGATTTGTGGATTAGTGTAAAAGATTTGTCGACATACTCCGGGCCTTGCAAGACTGGACCTATATAGACTGACCCGGACACAAGACAATGGTATGCGGGATTATATAGAACTAAATGGAAGAGGATATTAGAGGCACTAACAATGCTGAGAAGCACTAAGAAAGTTTTCCACTTTAGCCTCAAAAATATCTGATATATTCTTCTGCCTGTCTCTTCTTTCACCCTCTTTCACACCACCAATCCTCCTTCTTCCATAGACCTTTCCATCGGTGTACTGTCTTGTTCCACTGTCGACCACAACTAGAGGATACGCACACTCAAAACAAATCTCTCCGACGCTTCGGCCTACTCAATCTCTGTTTGTCTCACCCAAATACCGTCGACTGCCTCTGAGATCTGCCTTGCTGGCGTTTGACGAGCAAGCTTCAAGTACGATACATTCGATCCCTACCTACTCGAGCCTCAATTTTGCTAGACCTGCGTGACAGTCATCATAGCAATGGCACCTACCAATGAGTACAACGTTGCCTCTGGCAGCCCAGGCACGTCTGAGGGAATCGAGTCCCTTCGTGGAACACCAGCCACGAAGCTCTCTCAGTTCTCACCAGACGAAGCAATAGGAGAGCTCAAGCTCTGCTCCAATAGCATCAATAGAGCGAATGTGCCACCGTCGTTTAATCTCTCTCGTGCCAACCCACGCTTTGTCTCCAACGGCAACGTCAATGCCTCGCCTGCTCTTGGTTCAGCAGATCCATTCGTCTCCGGACCTCATCTTTCAACGACCACCCGAGGCACAAACAGCTCGAAGCTGTCACCAATTGCCTCTACATTCACACCGGCGACCGCAGTGAGTGCCTCGTTTAGCTACGTCAACAATAAATCAAATGGTACGTCACCTGTGGGTGGATTATCCCAGCCAGCTGCATTCCAGAACAACAACAGAGCTGTAGCTTTCAATACACCGTCGTCATTCTTTTCCCCCAAGAACAACATTGTGGGCAAAAACAACATCGTGGTTGTGCCACCTGGCTTCGACCTGTCACCAGCGAGCTTCAAGCAAGGGTCACCTCTAAGGTCTGAGCTCGCTAGAGCTGGTATCGTTGACGCCGCGTTCGTCAAATTGGGGCAATTTTCGATGGACAATCGAACGTCCAGAGTGTTGAAAGTGTCTAACATTGCTCCAAACACTCCTGTGAGCGAATTGGACGCATTCTTTGACGCAAGTGCTCCCGATATCCGATACCTGGTATTCGCTGACATGGCTTAGTCGAATGTTTTCACTACCCTCCAGCAATTCGTGTTGAATGAATTGGACACCGCTGGCAATGTCTTTCTCAAATTCGGCGACATTCGTGACGCCGACAAGGCCGCTCTCAAGGTCAATCATACCCGTCCGCAGTGGCATGCGGACTGTGTTGAGCCTCGCCAATTCTCAACGAAATACGGTGCAGGGGGCTCGAATGTGTCAAGATTCGAAGGGCAGATTCGCATCGCCGCGATCTTGAATGGACCAGAGGAGAGATTCGATGTCGGAAGCCTTTCAAGGGTCGTCAAAGAGCTCCTGGAAGAGTATGGTGAAGTGGTGACGATGATGATAGACGAGCGAGGTGCTCGGGCGATTTATTATCGCGCGGAATTTTTCAACGCCACGATAGTGAAGACCGCTGTTCGTGCGATGAATCACCGCGACCTCGCGGTAAGTTTTCGTCCCGTCTATCGGGTACTTGCAGAAAGCTGACACACACAGTTTTGTACCTTGCGACTCTCGCCCCACGAGCCTGACCTGGAACTGGAGGGTGCTCAACAACAACGATCGACCAAAGTCCCCGAGCCTCTGATTGTTGGTCGAGAGCCAAGCCTAAACAAAGCTTTGGGTATCATGAGTATTGATAATCAACAACGAACGTTTGCGCCTGTGACCCCAGTCAATCAGGTCTTTCCATCACACTCCTTTGGAACGCCATATAGTGGTGCGTTGAACTCTCGGTACAATCCGAGTGTATATCGTACCCCGTCGTCGATGGGTAGCTTCATATATGGACCCTCTGGCCAGCTCCAAAACCCGTCCGCTTTCTCTACGCCAACTCACAACCCCTATCATGGCGTTTACGCATTGACTCCAATGTTCAACGCTGGCGCTATTGGCCAGGAGCGCGGCACAACACCACGTCGACACAAAAACAACATTAAGCAGCAGTATGGTCAGGGCAAAACGCTGGGGCGTAAATCTCACGACCAAGGACCACATAACATCGTCAACATCTATCGCATCCAGAACGGGGCTGATGTCCGCACGACTGTAAGTCGCACACTCACAGGCTTCGAATGACCCTGACACGATTTGACAGATTATGCTCCGCAACATCCCAAACAAGATCGGATATGTAAACATGGCTCATCTACGATGTATGTTCAAGCTGACAACATTTAGGATATGCTGAAAGACATCATTGATGAGACAAGCCGCGGGAAATACGATTTCATGTATCTACGTATTGGTGAGTTCTTTGCGCTCTCCTTGATCAACGTTCCTTCCAAGCTGACCTATGGCTTGTAGACTTCGCCAATAATTGCAAGTAAGTATGCCGCACAGTCTTATCGAAGCTAGCTTTACTCACGGGTCGTCCTTTTCACAGCGTCGGCTATGCCTTCATCAACTTCGAGGATGTGAGTACCTATTTTTACTGAGGTGTGGCCTTGAGCATACTAACAATCAATAGCCACTCGATATCATCGAAGTCCGTCTCTACCGCACATGTGAATCCGTGCTACATGCTGACTCAACCTAGTTCGTGCTTGCTCGAGCAGGCCGTCGTTGGTCAGAATTATCCATATGGCTACGGACCTAGCAGAATTGACTGACAATTGAACAGGAATTGCTTCAACAGCGACAAGATTGCCGAGGTCTCCTATGCTAGTATGTCCATCAAGCCTCCCATCATGTTTCACTGTGTTGACTCGTTCAGCCATCCAAGGAAAGGACTGCCTCGTGCAGAAGTTTCGAAACAGCTCGGTGATGCTTGAGCATCCGGACTTCCGTCCAAAGGTTCGTTTACGCTGTCACATCTACGCAACCAATCACTCACACTGTTTAGATTTTCTGCACTGGCGATGGTCCGATGGGAGGCAAAGAGCAGAAATTTCCGACTACTGATAATACGATGAAGATGCGTCGTAGTATCGCGAATGCAGAGCACATTGGTGAGTCAAAAGCAAATATTGGCCCTCCTATATTCAGATCACTGACCGACTTTGCAGGTCTTTTCGCTCCGAGGGTCGGTCAGAACTTTCGTGACGAGCAGCGACGTCGGAACTCGCAATATGATCGAGGCACTCGGCACGCCGTCATCGAAGATTCCTATAATCGCAACCACCACGGCTATCCTAACGCTCCGAAAAATTTCCACGCTCCTGCACAGTATGGACAGATAGTCCCATACTATCCACCCTTCCCTGGACCTCGCTACTAGGTCCATCAAGCCCTCAACGATCTCGCCAATAGCATTGCAGTACTCAGCTTATGCCCACATCATCAACATTGTTTAGTGGCCGGTAGTAGATCTGGAAATGGACTGATCTTGCGTAGATGTCGAGAAAAGAATGGCGTGTTTTGAGAAGAACAAGAGTTCATCATTGTATACAAGATGTGGTTGGCGGCTTGAATGTGTTTTGAGGTGAAATATTCTTGAAGAGGTGGCTTTCAAAAATACTGTATCAGTATCATACTTCGCTTCTTCGGTGTTCGGTTTTTGCTAAAGAGATGATGGGGATGGACACTTGTATGGTGGCTACGTTATGAGAGGAAGGGTGTGCTCGCTGCGATAGCTTACCATTGTTGCTTCGCGCTTCGATAGACAAATAGTTTAAAAATTGATAGCTTACATAGTAAACTCTTTTGAAGTTGCCATAATTACCATCAACTATTTCGAGGCATTTGATGGCCCAGAAATTTGTCTTGGAATGTCATTTTCACCCCAGGTGGACTTCCTCTAACAGTAGCTTTCCGCAGACTTCATCCACGACTTGTCACAATCCAATATCTGAGACTAATGGCTCAAGAGAGACGTTTACAATCTGTACAGCCATGATGAACATCAAGGTCAGCCGGCTGCAATCTGCTTTGAACATCCTTCATCTTCTCCACCACCGGAACCATAACCAGCACCGACAAAGTGCGTGGTTGAAATGGCTGTCAATGCTGAAAAGATGCGGGTTGAAATTGATGAATGAACTCAATGAAAAGAACATCAAACAGTCCGAAGCCCGTACATTGTACATGAAGGACTTCTTGTTTCCCAGATGCTATTTGTAGGTCCATAGAGGAGCCTTAGTCTTTGCGTTCAAGTCTCATTGTGCTTCAGGTCTTTCACTCAACTCGTTCAAGACAACCAATTTTCTGCCCTTGGGCTCGTGCTCCTCGGCGAACTTGCCACGATACGGAGAGTTGTTGGTATGGAAGTGGAGGTTAAGGAAGACGTCGAAGTGGGAGTTGTGCATAGCAAGAGCTTTCCAGAGCCAGAGCGTGGGCCTCTGGAGGATCTAGGAGAAGCTGTTGGAAGGTCTACGTCTCTACGTTCTATCGCCCGGCTTGAGGGTTCTGCGTCTACCCCTGTGATTTCACCTGGTCCGCGCATTGCTGGAAATGTAGAATTCTCGTCAGGACCAGCGAGGGTTAGTCTTGGTGAGACAGGGTTTAGCAGAAAATCGACTATGATATTGGACCCACGAGTTGATGTAGACGTAGCCACTTCAAGGCCCCAAGCTTCCGCAAAATCTACTAGGAGGAAGAGAAGGAAATCTGCTGATGCTATAGATGATCTGTTCCAGAATCTAGACTGAACGATCGATGTACCTTGGATCTACAGCTGCCAGGCCTGAATTTTATACCTGGTCTCGCAAAGTCTCAGACGTGCAAGTGTCGATCGTGCCATCTATTTGTACAAGGTATTACCACGTGCCTATCCAGAAAAGCACACTACCAAGTCCAATATTGATACAAAGATGCTGCCCCATACTCCACGCCATGCTATACAGATATTTGGGCGAAAAGACCGTCCAGATGAACAAATGCGTCCTCAGTGCTGTACATGCAAGCATCACAAACAGAGCGCTACTCGCGGCAAACGCTGTCAGCAATGATGTATGCTGAATCCAATACTTCCACTGTCCTTGGCTCTCGTGCTTGGAAAGAAGCAGCGCCATTGCTGAGGTCCACCACAAGGGACCGGCCCAATTTCCACAGAACGTCAATACACCCACAGCCACAACATTGTATCCGTTGATTCCATTGTAGGCGTTGGAAAGATCGACCGAAGAGATAGCGTTGGAACCACCAAATGCGAAGAATGAGGCGTACTGGAATAGCAGGGTTGCCAATGTCAATTCGGCACCGGAGATTTGGAGGTATCCAAGAACATGAAACTGCAGCTCGAAGAGGAGATATAACGGTATGTTGGTGGCTCGCGACTGGGTTATGAGGAAAAGGGTGAAGAGGTCGTGAAGCGGTCGCAGGACGTCTGGTAGCCTCGGAGTCAGTACCTCATGCTTGCAATGCATTTCCAAGAGAATCATACCATCAGTCTTCTCTCCTTGGAACGCCCTTTGATATATCACGGGAAAGCTGGTCAGCGCCATCATGATTGCATTACTGGAAAAAAATGCTCTAGCCTGAGCTACCAAGGATGCTTCTTCCAACGGTCTCAAAACAAAAAATTGAAGACCTTCGAGGAGTTCCGGAGCATCTGCCTTGGTGAAAGCGACTTTGAATCCGAGTGCTGCAATGCCCAAAGCAAAGGAGGCAGCGGACGAAAGTTGGCGAGATGCCCATGGAACAGCTCTTCTTGCTAGCCTTTGGACGACGTCAAGATACGTTGCAAGTACCAGGAGCCAGAATATGAAGTTATGGGCGGGGAAAAGTGTTTTTGCAATATCGGGCTCTCCAGCATGCTTTTGGCCTGTCTGATTCCAGGCACGGACGACTCGCAAGAGTGCGAGTAGTGTAGCTGCAAAGCATGCCGCTAGAGCTCCACCTTTCTGCACACTGTTGCGTCTTTGGCCCATCAGTGGCAGTATGTACGGGGGGGTAGGAGTCTTACTGCTTCACAAATAGCCATGCGAGCCAGGCAGAGGTAGTCCAGTACCAGAAATGATGCTCTTCCTCAACATAGCTACTAGCAAACATCATCACACCGTATATGATGGTTATAGAGAAGATCCACAGCCCAGTCGTTCGTTCTTTTAGCAGCCCTCTCGAAGCTGTGGCAAGCCCTGCCAACGTTGCTAAAACAGCAAGGCCAATGCCAGCGTAAAGCCTCCCAACGTCGTAATCGCTGGCAGTGCTGCTCATGATACCTTGGGCGCGCTTGGAGAACTATACACAACTTACATTAGTATCTGAATGGACGGACCCGGTCATGTCACTCGCCTCCGTCAATGCATCCAAAGTCTGAATCGTGTCCTTCTGATCCGAGCTCGATAGGCTTGTTGCGTTGATCCACAAACAGCTCAATAGTTCTCCGTCACCCTGCGGCTGCGTACACATGCTTTCCCTCGAGCTGCCGTCAAACGACTCTTTGGGGAATGCGCCTCGGACAATGTCCATGATCTGTTGTGCGTTCTGGCGCATAAGATGTACCTTCCAGCCTACGAAGATCATCAACAAATGGTAGTTCCACGAATCAAGTGTGTTCAAAGGGCTGACCTTGGTCCCAGAAGCCCAAAAGCTCGGGTATGAAAACACCCAGATTGTTGAGCGGCACTGGAAAGCCAAGCAGTCCGGCCAAGGTCGGTGCAATGTCTGACTGCTCTACCATAGTGTAGTAGTCAAAACGAGCTTCTGGCAAGGCAATTGGGCATTCCAAGCCCTTTGAAATGTTCTGCAGCTTGGGAGACAAGAAGACAAGCGCTGGAGACGTCTCGCCTTCCGTAGAGCCTCCATGGTTGCCTGCATCGTTCATGCCATGGTCGCCACACAGTACAAGAAGGGTGGATTGCAAATGCTTCTCCGTCTCGATTGCTTCGTATATTTGCCTGACGATGCCATCCATTTCCCGCTGCTTTGGAATCATGTGAGGACTGCAGTTGGTGTCAGCGTCAGGGACAATGCCTAATGTAGACCGGTATATTACCTTCTTGGGCCAGATTTGTGGCCGATGTGATCAAGCCCAAGGAAATGCATGATTACACCGTTCCAGTCACTATTTGAGAGCGCTAATGGAATATGTCTTGTCACGTTGTTATCAACCTCAGTAAAGTCCTGGTAAGAGATTCTCAGTATTGCGACATCTATCATACATCTATGCAACAAAAGACCACTGACCGAAACAAAGAAACTCGAGGTACCGTCCGCACGAGAGAACGTATCAGGAAAGAGTTTGAGCCAAGTATCATCCCCATACATGACCAGCTTTCCTCCCGGCTTGCCCTTCAACTGTGAAAGCCATGTGTCTTGATTTGCTAAGTTCGAAGTGGTATCAGATTCTGCGAAATTTAGGATCACATCGAGGAAGGAGGGTATTGATCCGGTCGTTATTGCTTTGACTCGAGGCATGGTAATGGTTGGGGATGTCGCATGAGCGGTGAAAGGCACGGCTGCGCCCGAACGTATGAGACTGTAGATCCGTTAGCTGATGTTCGGGACGACGAAGCATGTGTGTATACCTCTGGGTGAACTTGAAGCCAGAGGTATTGGAATAGACGAAGTCACTATACCCATTAGCATAGGCGTAGCATTATGTTTTGGGACGTCAACCTCCTAAGCGCATCAACGACCATGAAGATGACTTTGTCGAAGGGTGCCGATCCACGCTTACTAGCATCAATACTTCCTTCGAAGCTGGCTTTCCCGGGAATGAATGGCTTGTAAGGAAAAAAGCCCGTTGCGAAGATCAATATAGCTATGGGGATTAGCAAATTGGCGACAGCCAGCAAAGGTATCGAAATTCTCTGCGACATTGCTGAAGCATGCTTGACAGCTTCAGGTGACTACGACTCTAAGATCCTTCGACTCTGATGGCTATTGCCATCAATGTTGGAACGTCGCATTGTCACTTGGATACGAAGAGTGATCTCTCTCATTGCCGTCGAGAGTTGAGGCTCAAATCCTAAACGGGCGTCGACGATCTCCCGTGCCGAAGCGCCAAATCGGGCCTGGGTTTATGTCACCTAGGTAGCTGCAAGCGCTTTTCTTTGCTGAGGAAAGCTGGTGATGTTCATAGGGAATTGGAGTCATGATTTCATTGCTATTGAGCCATGGATGTGAGCAGTCTGCATTCTGAACACCACTTCAAGCTATCAGCGTCCTTGGATATCGTTGGAGTACGAGGATTGAACTCTCCGCAAGGTATCTCAAGGCCTGAGGCTCTTCCTCCTCTGCGTTTTACTCAGACGTGGCCCGACCCGCCTGCCCCTCTTGTAGACTGGGAACACCATCGCCGCTTTTGCTTTGCCCCGACCTTTCTTTTGTACCCGCCCACTGCTCCTCGTTGTTGTAGCTGCGGATCCGCCGCTCGCTTGATCGATGTCCATGTCTTTGAGCACAGAGTGTCAGCCTTATGAGCACTAACAATTATAGTTCGAACTTATAGATCTTACCCTCTTCAATCGCAAGCGCTTCGCCCTCAGGGACGGTCTCGGTCTGCTGTGTAACTTCTGGCGAAAGTGTAGGGTTAGCCGGAATGCAGACTCCATCCGTAGTCTCTCAGAGCGTAGATCACCTTTGTCTTCTTCTATCATGCTCGCGTCATCTTCTCTTTTTGGCTTCGGCTCCGGCTTCGGCTTCGATGCTAGCTCCAGTAGTTTTGCAGACAAACGCTCCTTCCTTGCGTCTTCCATAGGGCCAAATACATTAGATCGTAGTCTCGAGTTGTTCGCCTTGTTCCGACTTGAGCGTAGGCCCTTAGCCATGTTTAAAGACTAGTTTCAATCCCCATTGACCCTTGTACGGGGTTGCTGTACGCTCTCTCGACAGATGGCACCGAGGCTAGAGAGTTCAGGGTGATGTCCTATCACAATCGAGGCTTCAGGGCTGAAAGAACAATGTGAATGGTCCAGCTGGGCTGGTTGAAGCCTGCCAGATTTTCGTGGCGCTACAATATGTTGTGAGGTGGTTCTTAAGTCAGAGCGACTGAACTTGGCCTTATAAAAAGTTAAACCCGCGGAATATTTCCGCGCACCTCTTTCAACCTCTCGCCAGCGTCTCTTTTCTTTTCTCTCTAATATCCAACTCTTCACTTGTGAAGAGCTTTGCTCTACCAAGAGTCTACCAAGCTGTGCGACTACCCATAAGTGTCCCTGCATGACATCTTGCAGCCGTACAGCCTTGCGCCAGCGCCTTCTCAAGGCGAGAGGACCTTTGTGGTGATATCTTGAAGTGGAAGATGGCTTCCGCAGGGCCACCTAACCCAGATACTGTGGCCAGTAAGGTCAAAACTCTTATAAGTAACCAGCTGAAACAGGTCTTGAAAAAGGAGGGACTTCCGGTCTCAGGTGTAAAAGCAACCCTTCAAACGCGCATTATCGATCGTGAGTCGGTACCGATACAACTTCCTGTTTCTACATTGGGGTTGAGAAAGACACGGGGCAGAAGCAAGAACTGCTTTCCCATTTCTATAGTACATGTACAGAATACCATGCTAATATCGACTATGACAACAGAACTTCACAATTACGCTCGCAAGAATGACTTAGAACGCTTCAATCAATTGCGAAACTTGGTCTATAATCCAGATGCGAACCCTGCCGACCTCTCCCCATCCCCCTCGACAAATGGCGTTTATGGGAATAATTCACTGCCACCAGCACTCAACCACTACCCGCAGTCTTTCGGCAGCAGTATGCTCAGACCTGGGGCGCCCCCTCCACATACCAATGGATCTGGGCCAAGTAAGCTCACCATATTGGCCGAATCGATTACCTTTGCTGACAGGCTCTCAGGGGCCCCACAATACAAGATGAGCCCTTTCTTTTCAGTTCTAGAACCTTTGACACCTATACTAGAATGCAAAGGTTTGTCACCCTTCTATATCATTTTGGTGGGCTGTTTAATTTTGACACTTGTGATTAATCACAAAAGTTTCAGTCCGGGAAACTACACGAGATACCGTGGAAGCCACCATCAGCCTTCGAAACCATGTCGCGGAAATGCTGAGTGCGGATCCCACTACCAGAGTCATGATATATTGTGCTCCTGACGCGATGTCGCCATTTTCACGGGTTGACATCGAATTTCCTCATCAACTCGAGATCAAAGTCAATCAGGACGAGGTCAAAGCCAATTTGAGAGGTCTCAAGAACAAGCCAGGAACGACCAGACCCGCCGATATCACGAGTATGTTGCGACATAAGACTGGCTACAATAATTATATGGTAGTCACGTATGCTCTCACGAAAAAGGTTGGACTTTGTCTCTATTCTACACCCAGCGAATCAATTATCAAGATTGCGTGGCCTTCTATTGCTAGAATACTGCTAACATCGAGCAGCGGTACCTCATGGTGGTCAACCTGGTCAGACGTCATCCTGTCGAAGAGCTGGTCGCCAAGCTTAGGCATGGCAAAACAATACCGAAAGAACAAGTCATTCGGGAGAGTACGTCAATACAATTGAGACCCTAGCCCCAGAGCCTATTGACAGGGACCTACAGTGATCAGCAGATCTGAAGACACTGATCTAGTGGCGACATCGTCCATAATGTCACTGAAATGCCCATTATCAACACTGCGGATAGACATCCCTTGTCGTTCCTCGATTTGTACTCACAATCAATGTTTCGACGCCAATTCATTCCTCCAGCTGCAAGAACAGGCTCCGACTTGGACATGCCCGGTGTGTAACAAGGCTGTTCTCTTCGATCATCTGCAGGTCGATCAGTATGTGGAGTTCCTTTTAGCAAATTACTTGCAATTGGCTAACGTAATTGCTAGATACGTTCTTGATATACTGAAGTCGACCCCCAAATCAGTCGATCAGGTCACAATCGAGCCGAACGGCCATTGGTCGCAGACTGCTGGCAACGATCCGTCTCCACCACGGACAAGTAACGATCACGCTAGCAGCGATGGTGATGAAGATCTAGTAGAGATTCAAGATATGCCACGGGTTGCTTCAGTGAAGAGTGAAGCTACTCGCGAGCCTGGTTTGATGCGAACACCACCAATATCATCAAGGGAGCAATCGTCTTCGTCAGCTCCTCCTCCCACATCCAACAACAAGCGACCAGTAAGTCAGGTAGTTGATCTTACTCTAAGCAGCGACGAAGACGAAGAGCCACCAAGAGCGGCGAAGAGGCAAGTCACCCACAAATCGTCGAGTGCCCTGCCTAGATTTCCAGGGCTGGAAAACGTGCCACTCAGACCAAACGGGATCACTGCAGTCAGTGCTGGATCTTCAAGGCAGCAAACGTCCAATCCCTTCGGACATCCGCCACCATACGAGCCTTGAGTCTGTTTAAAAGCGAATCTGTTGTTTATACGAATGCATCTCTCACGGCTCATCTTGAGCATATTCACCTTCAAACAGACGAACTCACGACTTCACGGATACGGCACAACGCAGCGTTGCATGAATGCTACAGTATCAAGCTAGCATGGCGAATAGGAGCGGCATCTGAAAGGCGTTTAAAGGATAGCCTTGGGGGATAAATGCCCAAACACTGGGCTTTGAGGTTAGGCGAATGCATGGCTGTGAGGCAAATGGATGGCTTTTTCGCGAACATACCCCATGGCTTGTGATATTTAGATAGTGCTGAAGACTGTGCTTGCGGGAGCATAATAAATGCAATGCGAGAATCTTGAGAACCAAATATTACCTCTGCCAAATTCGTGGTGACTGCGTGCTTTGTTGGTGAATAATCTAGACTTTGAACCTCCAAATCATCATGCTCCCACTGTGTGCTATAAGATTTTGAGAAGATGGCTTTCCAGCTGCTAAAGCTCCACTATCCCATATGATACCTCGAACTCACTCCTCCCCTATCCCACCGCTCCAATGTCCTTCGAGACACCGCTTCCCCCCTACAATGCCTCCGACCCGTACGCTACTTTTCTCAACGCCTCATGCATGGACTTGTTGCTCATAGAAATGGTCCCCATGGCCTACAGGCTAGCCAACGAGCTGGCAATATCGGGGCAAGATGGCGTCAAGCCCATAGATGAGGATGAGCAGAGGGAAGCTGCGTTTAGGAGGCTGGAGACTTTGGGGTATAGAGTTGGGCAGGGGCTTGTTGAGAGGTGAGGCTATCCCTTGGGCAGGATGTAGCGCTGAGGAGGGAGGCGTCTCCATACAGCCAGGGTTTGGGAAGAGAATGAGCAGGAAGACTGACTCGTAGCCTTTTGGACAGGTTCTCGAGGGATCGGCCACGGTTCACGGATATATTGGACGTGATCAAATTTCTATGCAAGGATATGTGGACATTGGTATTCAGGAAGCAGATTGACAATTTGAAGACGAACCACCGGGTATGACTATTGGATATGGCAAAATTTACAATATAGGCTTACGAGTTGGGGTACAGGGAGTCTATGTCCTTACGGACAACAATTTCAAGCCATTCTCTCGGATGAGTATGGCTTCGTCTTCCGAAGCAGTCTCAAGAGCGCAGCCGGTATGAGGTCTCGAAGCTACGCAGAGAATCTTGCCGTCCGCTGACAGTGTTCCAGTTTCTCTGGTTTCCCTGCGGTGTCATTCGAGGTGGCCTGGCGAGCATGGGCATCGATGCTACCGTGCAGGCAGAGACTTTGGAGCTGCCAACAGCCACTTTCCAAATCAAGACTATCACGGCCAAAACATGATAGGCCTCCTTCGAGGCCTTTTTCGAGCCCACCTGAATGGAGGGAGATGCGTTGATATTAGCGGCATGTATGGCGTTTCCGCGATTAGAGGCTTTCGCGCTCGAGAAGCATCGTCTGCAAGTTTTGATCTTCCTAGATTCCCCATATCCGGTCTATCTTTCTACTGTGTGCAAGCTCCCAACCAGTCTACCATCTCTGCGCCTTCTGACCTGCGGGCCCCAACGTTTGCATGGATTCAAAGCCTACAAGGAAAAAGCAACGGATCAGTGATTGATCTTGCGCGTCTAATGCTAGCTACAATGCTTTCGATTGACTGAGTACGAAAAGGTAGAAGTCTCAAGTCTTTCGTCTGGCAAAGAAAGGGCAAGAATCCGAGACAAACGAGATTTCCCGGGTGAATTACTTTGCGGGTGGGTTGTGTACGAAGTCGATGCCCTTCTCGATATTGCCCTTCAATCCGGTCTTGCACGCTTCAAGGAGCTTCTTCTCATCGGCGTTTAATTCGGAGAGGATGTTGTGAGCTTTCTCGGCTCCAGAGGGCTAAAAGATGTTAGCGAGAAGTCTAGTACCAATTTTGGTGCTTTACGTACTCCGAGCTCGACAGGCACTGAGAAGTAATCGACACCAACTTCTTTGGCAATGGCATCACCGCCGGAGACACCGGGAAGGTACACGTATGTTGGCTCAACAATGCCTTCTTCACCCTTGACGGCCTTCATAATCTTCTCGGCAAATCTAAAACATCTCATGAGTACATGGTTACCATAGGCTAAGGCGAGTTGAGCCCTACCGGAAGCCAGCGTATGCCATTGACAATGTGGCGGAACCTGCACCACCCTTGGCCTCAACGACCTCGTCACCGCCGAATTGGACGCCTGTAAATGAATCAGCAGGGGATGTCTGGTGACGGGTATGAGTACGAACGCTTGATCAGAGGTGCAAGCTTCTCTGATGGAATCTTAACAGCGGGCTTTGCAAGGCTGAAAAGTGGGACGATGGTCTCGCCAGAGTGGCCACCAATGACGGGAATGACGGTCTTCGAGGGATCCTTCTCGCCAGTGATATCCTGCACGAAAGTCTCGGCGCGAACAACATCCAGAGTGGTCACACCGAACAGGCGCTTTGCGTCAAAAACGCCGGCCTGCTTCATGACCTCCGCAGCAATGGGGACGGTGGAGTTGACAGGATTGGAGATGACCAAGATGAAAGCTTTCGGGCAGAACTCTGCAATGCCCTTGACGAGGTCGCGAACGATGCCAGCATTGATCTTGAAGAGGTCATCACGAGTCATGCCAGGCTTTCCTGTTGCTCTTTAGCCTCCAATTCCGTTATCCAGAATCTGGGCTACGAACGGGGAATTCCAGCAGGGATAATGCAGACATCTGCTCCTATGCAGGCCCTCTTTAGGCCATCGTCGGCGGGAAGGTAGCCGGTGATTTTCTGCTCTCTCTCAGCGGCGTCTCAATTTGGATTATTGAAATACGTACGGCTATCGAGGAGATATGAGAGAGATCGGCCGTAACGCCGGGGGTATTGACGACATCGTAGAGCGAGAGCTCGTCCACAAGAGGACAGGCCTTCAAGAGGAGGGAGAGTGGCTGCCAGCATTATGTTCAGTGACGTTTCGCGTTGACTCGTTACCCTCAACCTTCTCACCTGGCCAATGCCGCCCGAGGCTCCCATGACCACTAGACTGCCGTCAGCGACGCTCTGCTTCCTAGTCATCCTCCAAGGTAAGCTCACCTGCTTTGACCATCTTGACTTAATGTTCTGGAAGTACAGAGCGGTCTGCAACACCATCGTTAGTGAAGTGCACAGCTTTTGCATTTGGAGCTGCATACTTGCGTTGTTGTGTAGGTTGAAAGGAGGTAAGGAGGGTTCTGGGAATTGTATGTGGTTTTATGTGATTGTAAAGTAGCCAAGCTGTTTCGGGGTTGAGAAAATTTGGTGGGGTAAAGAGTCCGTCCGCCAAGGCTAAGGCTGTGAACCAACAAGCCATAACACGGCCCCTCGGGCCTCAATGATCAGTAACATGAAGAGGAAATTCAAGCGGGATGGAAGCAGCCCGGTGCTTGGTTTGGACTTTACAACAATGTGGGCGTCTTTCTATACTGTTGTCTAAGATTTCTACTACGAGTCCTACGGCCAGTATTCTCCAATCAATTCTGGGAGAAGTAGACAGTCGACAATTGGGGCCAAAAGCTGCCGCTCTAGCACGCAATGTTATGGCTTCAGACATGCATTGCAAGCTAGTAATTAATAGAAGGAATTATGCTTGGTACGTTTCATTCCAAGCAATGGCTAAAGTCCCGGAGACCTTAGTCACCATCACTTGACCTTCTCTTCTGCCTTCTTCGCCTTCGAGCCGCGAAGCTTGGGCTCTGGGTTCTCCTTCTTCGGCCGCTGCGATTCACGGATAGCACTTGCGCGAGCGACAGCCTCCTGACGCAGATCGGCGCGGTAGCCTTGCTTTGCTGTGTAGTTCACAATGCCTTTGTAGATCCTGTTCCCAAACCATCAGCACCTATAGCCCCAATTGAAAGGGAAGTCCAAGTCTGACTTTGGCCCTGACTTGTTTCCGCTCCATGAAACCTCATTTTTATTGGCTGCGGGTCGGTTTAGGTGCTTGTGTTTCTTTGTAACCAGTGTGACACCACCCTTTTCGCCTGGATAAACTCCCACTGCCTAGTAATTGTGGTCCCATCAGCTTCTCTTCCCTTCTCTAATCTTCGAGCGTATTCCCCTTAGGAAATAGTTCAGGCATACCTTGTTGTTCAGGAATCCGGCATACTGCAATCCCCGTCAGCAATTGAAGAACGTAAGATCCGCAAAGGTTTCACACCTTCCTTGAATGCTTGTTCATCAAATTGAGAGGGTCCCTGGAGAGTTGAGAGCCACCTCCGCTCTTCCGCTTCACAAGGTAGGAATTGTTTGGGCCTAGTGTCACCTCGTCAGTCTGGGTCCGTTTAGTTGCACGAAGATCCAAACTCACGGCAGATCTCCCAGATGAGGTCCTGGGAGAGGTTTGACGATACCTGTTCTGAAGCCATCTGATGTTGATCTAAGTTCTGCGATACCACGGCTGCGATTTTGAATTGTGGGAGAATTCGCTTGTGAGATTAGATATACATTAGAAGGTTCACCCCCAAACTGCTCGCACCCCCTAACCGCTCACCCATAGGGCTGATGCATGGAAGCCGCTAGAGGCCGCCCTAGTCCTGATCACCTTCGCGACAAGCATAGTCCCCGGAACTTCCCGAATCGTTGCCCGGAAAACGAATTTCTAGGGTGTTCTTTAGGGGCCGAAGGGTCTTCCGGGCTTCAACCCTACAAGACGAGCGGTTAGGGGGTACGAGTAGTGAGGGGGTAAACTCTTCTAGATTTATTTAATTTAACGTAAAATAACCTACTAAAAGATATTAAAATATAAAGTATTTTAACGGAGAGCTATAATTACTAGTAATAATATAATTATTATATTAAATATCCGATATCGTTAATAGACCCTATAATAAGGGGTTAATATAATAATATATAATATAAAAAATATTAATTATTCTATAGAGGATTTAATTTTAATATATTAGAATTTTAATATTATTTTAGTTTCGATAGAGTTAGTAGTAGAGCTTAGCCCGTTATTTTAATAAATCTTTATAATAATATCTTTATTAAAGTCTACTCTATAATAAATTACTCTTTTTAAAAAAAAGAAGTTAATACTCTTATTAATATATTTATATAGAGTATCGTAAATAATAATATAAATAACGTCTATATATAGAAGTAAATAAATAAAGAATATATATTTTAAATTATCGACTAATTATAAATAGGCCCGTAGAGTTTTAAAATTTAATATAAAATCGTAAAATTTAATATTAAAATCGCGATAACGAGATAAAGTAATAGGGGGGTATAAAAATAATATAAATAATTAATAATAAAAACTATAATATTAATAAAATAGAGGCGTATATATATAATATTATAAAAATATTAATATTAAAGAACTAGGGCCTTAAATATATATTAGAAAAATAAAATATTAATATAAATTTAATTAACTAGAGAAAGTCGTTTAATAATATTTTTAGAATTGAAATTATTTTCGCGCGGAGCTAGTCCAGATTCGGCTGAATAATTACGTAATTAATATATTATCCGAAATTCTTTCCTTTATAAATATATTACCTAGTTAAGAAATAACGATAACGAGAAATATATATTTAAATTTATATAGAGAAATATATAAATAATATATTATTAAAATATTCGAGTTATATAACTCTACGTGCGACTAGGCGAATAATTTAAAATTATTAAAAAGCGATTTTATTAATTCTCGGTATAATATTTCTTTAATATTATTATAATATCTATACTCTAAATAGAGCTCGATAAGTAGATTTAATATAATAATTATTTCCTAAAAAAAATAGATAAAGGGCGATAATATATAAAAGAAATATAGTTATATTTCTAAAATTATTACTTTTAGAAGAAGATTTTAGTTTAATATCTAGTTTATTATTTATATTCTTTAATAAATTCGTTCGCGAAAATATTTTTAATATTTATTTAACGGTCTTATATAAATCCCTAGCCTTTTTAAGATAAAAAGTATTCGGTAATATAACTTTTCCCCTTTTTAATAACGCGGTTATCGAGGATATATTTTATTTCTTATTTTAACTTTAAATTATCTCGCTCGATTTTTATTATTTTAAAATTAATAGGTCGTAGATATTTAAAAGAGTTTTAATCTAATAATAGATACTACTCTAAATATATTATTAAAAATACGTTATAAATCTTCTAATCTTCCGGGATATTAAAGTAGTATATAAGTTTACCGATATAGTTAAAAACCTTAAATAAACTTAGTTATTTATTAATTATATTTACGACTAGTAAATTTATTTACCGGAATATTATAATCTTTATATAAATATAATAAGACCTAGTCCTCTTTATAGAGATATTAAAAGTAATAAATATAATTATAATACTCTTTATTATATATTTAAATAAAGGTAATTATATCCAAAATTTAAATATATATTAATTTCTTTAATAATATATTATTCTCCTAGCTTCCTAGGTCTAACGTATTATTAATAATAAAAATTAAAAACTACTTTTATTAGAGTATAGTTAATAGATTAAGAAAATATATTATTATATTATTATATTATAAAAGATAGTACCTCTTTTTAAATTTTAGAGTTTTATAAAATAACGATCGAGAATCGTAATATAATTCTAATAATTTAATTTATATACTCGCTTAATTTATCCGTTTATAGATAATAAGTAGTAGAAAATATTAAATTTACTCTCAATTTATTAAATAGAGCTTTTTATAGGGTATTAATAAATTTATAATTATAGTTAAAAAAAGAAACCTTCGGAATATTTTAATTTACTAAATATAAACGATATAAAAATATATATATTTATTACTCTATCTTTTATATTAATTTTCCTAGAATCGCGGTTACTTTTCAAGAAAATTTATATATAATAATTATAATATTATCGAATCTTTCCTATAAAAGAGATAAGGTTAAGATAAAATTAATAAGAATTATATAAAAAAAAAGAGAGCGGTATACAAATAAATTATAATACTCTATAAAACTTATATCTAAAAGTACCGAATAATTAATATTATAAATAATATCGTAAATACTCTTCTAGTTTTTTATTTAATTTATATATATACTAGTACCTAGTTATTATTTTATAGTATTTATATCTTTTTATATATAAGTTAGAATATACGACGTTAAATAAAGTTTTAATATATAATAAAAATATATATAAACGCTCCGGCGTATATACGCGATTAATAATTAAATTATTAATATATTATATTAAGCCGTTATCCCCCTTCGAAAAAGAAAGATCTACGATATCTTTACCAATTTCTATATTATAGTTAAATATATAATTAATTTTAGTTTAAAAGTCGTTTTTCTAGTACTTTTAAAGTAATTTTTATTTAAATTAAATATTTATTTCTATTAATATATAAACCTTATATATATATATTTAAAGTATATTTCGCTCGCCTTCGAAAAAGTTCTTAATTATATTCTTCTACTATAATTAAGATAGAGTATCTAGTAATATATATTTAATACTAGGTTTATAACGGATTTTTATATTTTAAAAATACTAAATATAATCTAAGACCCGTACGATACGTAAATTAGTCTTTATTATAGATAAAGTAGTTATATTTATTTATTTAATTATATTAAACGTAGTTTTATAATTAATATAAACGACTATTTTAGAGGTTAATTCGACTATATATTTAATTTTAATAAATATTTATATTATTCCTACTAGTTTTATTTTAGTAGGTTAATAGCGTATTTTTATATTCTTAAAGAGTTAATTAAAGAAAAGAATAAACTAAATTTACTTCCGGTCGAGATAAAGACTTTTTAACTTTTTTATAATATAATAAATTATAACCTCGTAACGGAATTTCTTACTAGTATTAAAGTCGATAAATAGTTCTTTTTTATTATCGAAGTAGTATAGAAAGTATTAAAGCTCTCCGTTTAATATTTTAATATAATATCGATAAAATCTAAATTAGTTCTTTTAGAGAGGAGTATTAAGAATTAATAAATAATAGTTTTCGTATAAATAGTTAGATATAACTAGATAAATTTAATAAACTTTTTTAATAATTTAATAAATATCTATATTTAGAATCTTTAACTAAAAGTCTTAAAGGAAATTTAAATACGAAACTCCTATCTATTAAGAAAATACGTAGTTTATATAAAAAAAGAATCTATATTATTTATTTATTTACTTATTTACTCCTACGTTAAATAATTAAATAATTAAATAATTATTTATTTATTAACCTATATATTACGTCGAGTAATAAATAATCTCTTAGTTTATTAAATCTATTAAGTCTTTTAAGATTTAAAGAGAATTTTAATTATAATATTATCTCTTCTTTCTAATTTTCTTTATTCTTAAAGATAATTTTATATCTTTTTATTAAATAAAATAACGTAATAATTTATAAAAACGGGTTATCTTTAAAGATTTTATAGTTATAATAATCTATACGCGCTACGCGATATGTTAAATTAAATATTGATTATCCTCTTTATCGAAGAAGTATAGAGAGTATTTTAAAACCGGAAAGAAATACGAGTTTTTAGAAGTTATTATTATTTTTTAGATATTAATAAGACTTTAGAGCGTCTAGAGTATAATAATAGAAAAAATTTAAATTATATAAAAGATAGTTAATAAAGTCGCTTCCGCGGCGAATAATAATATTCGTTAAAAGAATATAAAATTAAAGAGACTTCGCTAATAAAAGAAATTACTAAAGTTATATAAATAAAAGATATTTAATAAAATTTTACGAATATAAAGAAGTTAAAGTATTTAAAAGAATTCGAGAAATTTAATAAAATAAAATATATAATAACCGATACTCTTTATTTTAATAATTTTATATCTTCGAGATTCTTTTCGTTAGGAATTTATAACTAGTTTTTTTAAACTATAATTCCTAAAATTTCTTTAGAAGTTTTTAATAGTTAACGAGATTCGTTAATAATTCTTAAATATTTTCCGAGTCGTCGTATCTTTTTTATTTTACGAGGTAGTTTTAATTTTTATTATCTAGAATCTTTTTTACTTTAAACTCCGTATCTTCTTTAATTTAAAAATAAAAAGTATTCTATAAAAGTATTAAAGAGTCTACTAGCTTTAGTAAAGAGATATAGAATATTAAATATATTTTAACGTCGGCTAGAAAATTTAATTTATAATTAACTAGTTCTTTACTCTTCTTAATTAAAAATAATTCGATTTTAATATAATTTATTTTCTTACTCGGTTTTTTACTCTTTATATTTTTTATTAAAAAATATATTTTATCCCCCTCTTTGAGTTAAGAATACTTTTTTCGATATTTATTAATTATTACTTTTATCCGAGTATTCGTTAAGTTAATCTAGTCTCGTATATTTTAATATAGTATTTTTATATTCGCTATATCGACTAAAGTTTTCTATATATTTAGTTCTTACCTAGATTAGAGGAATATATTAATATATTTATTATAATTCGTAAAGAACGGTATAAACTTTATTATATTAAATTATATATTATTAAATACTAGTTGAGTTATAGGTAAAAATCTTACCTAATTATTTTACTTTTTATTAATATAATATTATAAATATATTTCTATTATTTAACTCGTTCGCTCTATTTATTTATCGGTCTATAAATAATATATAGTCGATATTCGTAATTTAGTTCTAATAGTATTAATTAGTATTTTCTAATAATTAAAAGTGAATTATTTATTTTTATTAAAAGTAATCGATCTAGAGATACTATAATTCCGGATTAATCGATCGAGTAATATAAAGATTATTTATTCTACTTTATAAATCTCTTTAATTAATATTATTATATTATATTTATTATATTTATTATAAATAATTATTATCGAGTTAAAGGTCTTTAATATAATAGAGTCTTTTAATTTCAATAGTTTAATAATAAAGTTTATAATAACGTCGTCCTATAGTATTTTTAATATTAAAGTGAACTAGATTTAACTCTATACCGTCTTAATATTATATAATATAAATTATTCTTTAATACTTTTAATCTTTTTAAGGTTTATATAAATACCTCTAATATTAATTATAAATTTAAGAAATTTAATTAATTCTTTATAAAATTTATATTTCTCTAGTTTAAAGAGAAGTCTAGTTAGCGATAAATAAATTAGGATATTTTATATATATTAAATATACTCTTCTTTATTAATAGAGCAGATTAAAATATTATCGAGGTATATAATTATTATTATATCTAGATATATTTATAGAATATTATTAACTAATATTTAATAAGTTATTAATACGTTAGTAAATCCAAGGAGTATTACTAGGTATTCGTAATAATTATATTTTATTTTAAAAATAGTTTTCTATTCCTCCCTTTCTTTTATTCGAATTAAATTATATACGCCTCGAAGATCTAGTTATATAAAGATTTTTATTATTATAATATTACGATCAAGGTTCTCTCTAAACTTTAACGGACTTGGCGTATTTAATAAACTAAGAGATTATTTACTACTCGACGTAGTATATAAACTAATAAATAAGTAAGCGCTTAACTACTTATTTATTTAATATAAAAATAAGCGAGTAAATATATAAATAACGTAGTTTCCTTCTTTTATATAAACTACGTATTTTTTAATAAATAAAAACTTCGTATTTAACTTTCCTTAAAACTTTTAATTATATTTTCTAAATATAAATATTTATTAAATTATTAATTAAATTTATTAAACTTATCTAGTTATATCTAACTATTTATATAAAGTCTATTATTTATTAATTCTTAATACTCCTCTCTAAAAGAATTAATCTAGGTTTTATCGACGTTATATTAAAGTATTAAACGGAGAGTCTTAATACTTTAAATACTCTTAAGATAAATATTTTAAGATAATTAAAGACCCTAGTCTTAAGTACCTAAAACGGTATTAAAAGATATAATATTATAGAAGATAGAGACCGTATTAAGGTCTCCTACCTAGACTATTATTATAAAGAGTATAAAAAGTTTAACGATTAATTTCTTTAACTTTAATTATTCTTCGTATTTAACGAGAGTATTATATTAGTTAATTATAATACCTAAGGCCGCTAGCGTAGAGCTAGCGGCTTAGTAATAGTATAAAAGACGTAAAGTAGTTACGGGGTTTATTACTAGGTAGTTTTTAAATCCTAGATTTAATAGTAGAACTAATCTCTAAGAATTCTAATAAAACGGGGGAATATTAATTCGATATAGGATTATTAAAAATTAAAACCCCGCGATACTAAAGCTAGAACCCCGTATCGATAAATAATAATATTATAAAGGTAGCGGAGTATAGGTATATATAACGCGCTAGCGCCTTTAGCGGGGCGTAGGTATATATAATATATTATTATTTTATAATTACCTCTTTCTTTAAGCCCTAGTCCCTAGGTACCTAAATATTTTAATTAAAAAATCTTTATTAAAAAATCTTTAAACCCCCTAAAAGAAATAAGGAAAAAGAGTTATTTAATACGACGGTATTATTATATAGTAATCTAAATATAAGATTACGTACCTAATCCTTTAATATTTATAGTACTAGTTACGGAATAGTATTTAGTTAAATTACGAAGTTTATTAAAAAACTTTTAAACCCCTAAGGGAAATAAAGGAAAAAAGTCTTCTAATTTATACTATCGGTTTTATAGTATTAATATATAGTATTAGTCGCGGAATAATACGAAATCATTTCTTATAGTATTATTATATAGTACTAGTAACGGAAGAGTAATACTACTAAACTACCTCTACTATATAGTAGTATTAGTAGTAAATAAATAGTATATTTATAAAGCTGTCCCTATAGCGTTAATATATAATAATAGTAATTAATTAAATAATATTTCTTTCGTCCCTATAGTACTATTATATATAATAGTAACGGAGCGAAATAGTATATACTATCTTTCCTATAGCGCTTATAGTACTTATAGTAAATATAGTATATTAGATTATTTTTATAGTACTTATAATACTAGTAGCGGAATAACGGTAGTTATCTTTACTATATACTCCTACTATACTATAAAAGATATTAATAGTAAAGTACTATATATAAGCGATATAGCCCTAATATTATACCGGGAGATTAATAATAATATAACTACTATAATAACGATTATATTTATTAGTAAAAACGAGGTAGCGGAGCGGAGGCGCGTATCGACGTATTATAACGATAAGGTATTTAGCGCGACGGTTTATTATTAAAATAAACTCGCTCGTTTATTTACTTTCTCTCTTCGTAACTTCTTTAGTCTTTTTTATATATTATTACTCTAGCTTTATAATAGCGTTCTAGTATTATAACTAATATATAAATAGTACTCTCGTTATATATAGTATTTTTCTAACTCTATAAATATCTTTTATTTATCGATAATATTAGTTTATTTATATTAATTATTTTAGTTATAAATATACTAGTAAATATAACTAGTCCGCTATTAGCGCGACTATATAATACTAATTATAATAATAGTTTATTATACTTCGTAGCTCCTTTACCGGGTTTATTTTTATTAATTTAATAATAATTATATTCGAGGTACGTCCCCTTTTTATATACTCTATTATATTAATCGCTACGGAATCGACTATTACGTAAAGGTAAATTATGACCGTAAGTTTTAAAATAATATATATTAATAGTAATAAATCTCTAAACCTTTCCGAAGGAAGGTAAAGAGGTTTATATATTAATATATTTATATCGGTAATAGGACTCCTAAAGAAGAATATAAATATAAATTAATAAATAAAGAAATTATTTAGTAGCGTAAAATATATAATAAGATAATAGTAACTAGTAGATAAACCTCTACTATAATTACTAATCTATAGAATTAATTAACGGCGGCGAACTAGCGTATTAAGGAATTAGAGGCGATAAATAAAATTCTCGAAGAAGAGGCCGAAAATTTCTATTAATATAAACGGGACCTAGAAAGCCTTAAAGAAGATAATATCCTTAAGAATTATATTAAAAAGACTATATCTTTTTTTAATAATTCCGATAATAACTAAATCTTTCGTATAATATAATAGTAATAGCGAATTCTTTTTTTCTTAAATCGGCGTTAATTAAATTTACCTAGATATATTATTTAATAATATATTTTAAATATTTATATAAACTATATCTAAAGTAAAAATATTTTTATAAATACAATATCTTATCGCTATTATATATAAATAGTTTAATAGTAAATTAAATTTAGTTATACTCTAAAACCGTATAATAAGATTATAAATATAGAGGAGAACGTCCGTTATATAAATATTAATATAAAAGTAATAATATTTACTTTTAATATCGACTCCGTTTATTTCGTCTTATTAATTTATACGGCTAGGTAACCTCTTTAATTATATTTATATATTTATATTTACTACCCGCCTATTTAAAGGTTTTAATTAGTTTACTAGTATTAATAAACTCTTCGTTTAATAGTTATTAATTATATTCTTCGCCTTAATTAGTTTATTTAACTTTATACTAGATATTTTCTTTATTTTCAATTTTATTAATTACCTCTTCTACCTCTTATAACTTATTATTATTAATAAATTCGGGGGCTTATATAAAAGATTCCGCTATATCGGTATAATCGCGAAGATAATATAATTTAAATAACGATATATAAAAGATATTATAAATTCTATATATAAAAGGTAATAATAGGCGGTAAATTTATACTCTTATTTTATTAATAATCCTAAAGGGCCCTATAAACTTATAGGATAATTTCTTATTTAGGCGCTTTTACTTTAGGTTCTTTATTATTAATATAATTAAATTACTAACTTTATAACTTTATAGTCTATACGTTTTATTATATTATTTAATTTAGTACTCGGTAGCGCTTTAAAAATACTCCGTAACTTTATTCTTTAAAGTTTATAATTATCGTATTTTATTATTTATAACTAGTACCCTTTTTTCCCTAAAATCGTCCTCGATCTCTTAACGGATTTTAGGATAATAATTATATATATAAAAAAACGACGTCGTTCCGACGACGGTACTTTAATTATTATTTATTAAGAATTTTATTATAAGTAGTAATCTAGTCTAATTAATTAATTTATTATTAATAAATATATATAAATAGTACTCTAGTACCTAATTTTAATACTTTATTTATTTATCTATTTAAGGATAAAAGATAGTATTTAGATATTATTTAATTTTCGAATAAAAATATATAACCGACTAGAAGGTATTTATAAAAATAAAGCCTTTATCGCTAATAATACTATTAAATATACTATAGCGGTAAATAATTTTAGAATAAAATACTTCCGCTAGCTAAATAGTATCGATTTTAATAATTATAAATATATATTTAATTATTTTAGTAAATCGATTTATAATGATAAAGATAATATTATAAACGATACCCCTATATTTACTAGGCGGTAAATTAATTATAAAATCTATAAAAATCTCCTTCTAAGACTGAGTAGTAATAGGAAGCGAATTTAATTCGTTATATACACGATATCGCGGCGCCTTTATCCGTTAATATATATTATAAGTTTTAGTATAGTCCGTAATTTACTTTAAGCTACCCTCTTAGAAAAATTTTCGGGTAAATAATTTATACGACTTTATAGCGCTAAAATAATTTATTAAAGAATTATTATAATATTTTTTTATAAACTCTTTCCTTAGAGCTTTATCTCTTAATATATAAAGGCGATTATTATATTTTAATAATCCCTCGGAGTTTATAACCTATATTTTATTCTTTATATAACGGCGGTTCTTTAATATATTCGCTTTAGTTCGAAAAGAGTTTATTTAATTATTATAAATTTATAATTCCCGAATTAATATTTTAATAGGCCTTTTAAGATTATTATATATAATTTTAAATATTACTATAATATCTCGTTTTAGAATTACTACTCTTAACTTTATAATTTAAAAAGTAAAGATTATAATTATTTTTACTTCTTTATCTCTTTCCGATAATTAACCGCTAGTCCAAAAAATAAATTTATTCTAAAGTATTAATAATAATTTAATATTTAACGGCGATACTCCTTTATAATTAAAATACCGCGACGGTATATTAATAAGATTTAATTTTCTAGCCCGATAAAATTTTTTAAAGTTATAGATAATTAATTTAAATACTTAATAAACCTATTTAGAGTTTAGTTCTTTCTATTTTATAAAACTCTTTAAGTTATTATAATTAATCTAGACTTTAATATAATAGAGGCTACCTTTTAAATAATATTACTATTATTTTATTACCGCTATAATAGCGAGTAATTTTTAATTATAAGTTTTATAGTTTTATTTTAAGAGATTTAATTTCCGTAATTAAAATATTATAGAGTATTAATAATTATCTTTATTTTATTACGATAATATAAAGTTAAAATTAAAGTTAGAAGTATTTATCTCTATATATAATTATTTAATTAGATTATAATAGCGTAGAAAAGACGCGTTTACGAATATATCTCGTAAGATTTAAAACGCTTCCGTAGCGCCGTTTATTTATTTTAACGGATTTATTTTTTTACCTACTTTACTATCCTTAAATAAATTAATAAACGGCGTAATTATATTAGAATAATTATAGATAAATTGTTTATAAAAATTAACGAAGCCTAAAAAGATTTATACCTCCTAATAAATTTTTAATTAAAGTTATTCTTTAATAGTTTTAATATATTCCGGGTTTATAACTACTTTATTAATAAATATAATAAAATTTAAAAACTCGACCGTTTCGGTACTAAATTAGTATTTCTTAAAGTTAATAAATAACTAGAACTAATATAATTATTTAAATATTTATTTAATATACCGTTAATATTCCGCCGGATTAATATTATAAATTAGGATATTATCTAGATATATTATATATATTATATTTATTAAATTTATAAATATATAGTTAATATAAATTTAAAACGTCGCCGGTATATTAGCGAGCCTAAAAGGTATAATTAAATATTCGAAGTAATTATAACGAGTTTAAAAAATAGTTTTTTATTTATCGCCTTCCTTAATCCGGATTTTATAATAAATATCCTTAAGGTCTAATTTCATAAAGATTTTAAAACTATATAAATAGTTTAATATCTCGGTAATTAAAGGTAGTAAATATCGATTCTTAATAATTACCGTATTTAAATTTTAATAATTAATATAAAGATATAACCTACTATTCTTTTTAAATATAAAAAGAATAAATATTTCGGCTAAAGATATTAAATAACGGATCTAGCCTTTATAGAGTAAAGATTCTAAATAACGCCGTAACTCCGATAATTTAGTTTAAGATAAATTATAAAGAGATTTATAAAGCGATTCTTTATTAACCTCTATCTAAATAATATAATCCCTTTATTTAAAAATAAATAAGGTACTCCCCTTTTTATTAGAAAATTTTTTATAAAATTTTATAAATTCCTTAAGAATCTTTAGGTTAAGAAGTTCTTCCTATTTACTTTATATTATCGTAATATATACGACCGCGAATATATTCGGTTTATTTTTAAAATTATTAAGAAATTTAGCCGGTTCCTTAATTTATAAATTACTAGAATTAATTTTAAACCGCTATTAGTCCGCTTTAAAATTAATTAATATTTTTAATTAATATAACCTAGGTATACCTAGAATAACGTTTAAATCTTTAAGATTTATAATATAAGATAAAATATTATATTTACGCCCTTAACCCTAACTATCGACTATTTAATAATCTAATTAATATATATTATAATAATATATACTTTACCCGTTAATTACTTTAGCTAGCGGTAAAGTAGCGTTATAAAATTCTAAATTATTTCTAATAACGAACCGCTATAAAATTAAATTAATTTATACTTTAAAATTAATTAAGGTAATAAGTTACCTAATTTTATTTTAAAGAGTAATCTAACTTTTAAAAAGAATAAAAGAGTATACCTCTATTAATTATTTTTCTTAATCTTTTTCCGAGGCGTAAATTAGGCTTAATTATTTTTTACCGATACTATACCGACGTTTATAACTAGTTTATTTATATCGAGATATTTAGGCTTAATATAACCTTCTACTTTATAATAATAATAAATAATCTTATTATACGAAGAATTAATAGTATTAGTTTTACGTTTATTACCCTTCTCCTTTAAATACGCCTATTTAGCGTTATCGCCGGCGTTAGATTTAATAATTCGGTCTATTATAAATTTTCCTTTATTAGGGTTCTTTAATTAGGAACCGAATTAAAATTAAAACTATTTATTAATTATATATACTTTAGATTCTTTTTTTATATAATAACCTAGGTAAGAATTTCTTCGCTTTAAATAAATATATTACTAGTATTAAAGATTTTATTTTTAAATTTCGGTTTAAATTTAATTAAAAAGAAATTTACTTTATACTCCTCCGAAAATAAGAGTAACTAGGCCTTTATTTCTTTAAGATAAATTTTAAATAACGATATTTTTTAGTAAAGCTATTATTTAACTTCCTCCTACTTTTTATAAATAAAAAGATAGTAGTTAACTAGATCTATTATTAAATTAAGAAGAAACTTTTTAAAAAAACTAAATATAATACTAACTAAACTATATGAATTATAATATTTATACTACTATATTAAAGGGTTACCTTTTAACGAGTTTATATAATATACGATCTTTAAATAATCGGTAGTGAAATATTTAGGACTAATTAAAAATTTAACGTTTACGTCGCGGAATTAGCGTAAATATTTACCTTCGTTTATATCTTTATAAAAACGTATTTTATTAGGGCGTAGTATTTTCGCCCTAATAAGAATATCCTTATTAAGTGTAATTAAATTTATTATTATTCTACCGGTAGGCGTAATAATTAGGGGACCTCTACTATAAATAGTAGATTCTATTAATACTCCGCTAGCGGGTATAAAAATAATAGAATTATATAATTTTTAATTTTAAGTTTATAATACCTCTAACTTTTATTATTATTTAAGGCGACGGTTTTCTTTTTTAATAATTTTAAATTATATATTTAAAATCTCTTCGGGGGTAGTAATACCTTCGAATTTATTATTATTTTTACAGCGGGGGTTATCGGAGGGGGTTTAATCGATATTATTATTATTAAATTCTTTTAGACGTCCCGAGGTTAAACCCGATATTATAATAATAATAAGTCTTTTCTTTAAAAAGATTTAAAAGATTAGAACTATAATATCTAAAGCCGCTAGCGTAGAGCTAACGGCTTAATAATAATATAAAAGATATAAAATAATTATAAAGTTTATTATTAAATAATTTTTAAATCCTAGATTTAATAATAAAACTAATCTCTAAGAATTCTAATAAAACGGGGGAATATTAACTCGATATAGGATTATTAAGAGTTAGAACCCCGCGATATTAAAACTAGAACCCCGTATCGATAAATAATAATATTATAAAGGTGGCGGAGCGTAGGTATATATAACGCGCTAGCGCCTTTAACGGGGCGTAGGTATATATAACGTACTACTACTTTATATTAATAAATAAATAACTTTTACTATTATTTATATAAGAGGTAACGCGTAGAAATAAATTAAATTATTTTTAAAACTTTATATAAAAGGATTAAATAATATTAATAATTCGAACGTAAAGTTTTAAATAAAGAACTTCTCTCGATTTAAAATTAAAATTCGTTATATATTTAAAGTTTCTAACGAGAGTAATATAATAGTTCATATTATTTAATATTTAATATAGCGACGATCTACGTTCGATTACTCGGTATAATTTTAATATTATATAATATTAACGGACTAGGGCGATACTACTCTTATAATAATATATCGACGAGGATTAAAAGATAATATTAAAGATAAGTTTATACGGATAAAAACCGATATCTAAAACCTCGATATATTTATAAAATAAATAATCGCGATCGACGATAAACTATATAAATATATAATAAAGAAATATTATAATAAAGGAATTAACGGATAAAAATATTTAAAAGTTTATAATAATAAATATAACTCGGCTAGTCGTTACCGTCGTAAAAGATTTAACCCGTATAATTATATATTAATAAAACTCGATTTTATTAAAAAGGGACTCGTAAAAGAATTCTAGAAAAGAGATAAATAATAATATAAAAGTAAGAAAATAATAAATTACTATAATTATAATAAACCGGGTTATATCGCTAGGAACTATCATTCGAAAAATATAATAAATCGATAATAATTAAATATCTTTAAGAAGGAGATACCGGATAACGTAATCGGATTCTTTAAGAATTTAGTATAAAACGATACTCGACTCGATAGTCTATTAAAGAAGTAGGAGAATATCGAAGAAGAAATTACTTAAAGAATTCGAAAACTCGAAGAATTAAATAATAATAACGATAAAACTTTAAAAGAGGACTTAAAAGAAGAATAGAAATAAGAATAAAATATAATAAAATCTAAAGAATAACTTTAGGTAATAGATTACCTCGTTAATTCTAAAATTTAATTTATTATATTAAAAGAGAAACCCGAAGAATAAAAAAAGGAGAAAAAATAACCCTCTAGAATATACTACGTATATAATAAATATTACCTACGATATAGTGAAATATATTAATTAATATATTTAAATAAATATTATAAATACTATTACGATAATTTAAAAGAGCGAAAGTATATCGTAAAATTAAAATATAATTATAGTTAATAGAATAATTACGCTAGAGATAATTATTCGTACTTAGTATTCAATTAAAAAAAGGGAGAACTAAGTCTTCCTAGGTTATAATAAGAATTAATAATTATAGTTACGAAATTAAATAAATTATAGTAAAGAGTTAAAAAGTTATAATTAAAACGAATAATATTATTATTTAATTAAAGAATATAAAAGGTACTTCGAGTTTAAAGAGTATTATGGATTTTTATTTTCGTCGGGAAAAGATTAGTTCTTTATATTAAAGAGAAATATAAAAAAATTAATATACTAACCCTAAAATAATATTTATACTTAGTTTAGTATAATATATATATACGAATACTAGTAAAAGTTAACGGATATAAAGTCGTTATAATAATAGATTCAAGAGTAATTAATAATTTTATATCTCGAATAGTAACTTAAATAATTAATTTATTAATTTAAGAAAAAAAAATACGAGCTTTAATTAATCGACGGGTTAAAGTTATTAATAAAAAGAGTAAATAAAGAAATATTCCCGTTATTAATTATTATTTAATACTACTATAAAGAAACTACCTTCGATATAATAAAAATAACTATTTATTATATTATTCTAAAGATATCTTAATTAAAGAAATATAATTTAATAAATAATTAAAAAAAAAGAGTATTTATATTTCTATATATTAAAGATATCGCTAGTATAATATTTATATACCTATAAAGAATAATTATAAATTAGAAATTAAATCGTAGCTCTATCGAAGTTAATAATACTTTATTTTCGAATAAAAATAACCTCGTATAAAGATCCGACTCGATATATATTAATTAAAGAAGTTAATAAAGTGAATAAATTAAAGTTTTTAAAAATAAAAACGAATCTCCTAATATCTCTAAAAAGTATTAATAATAAAAGTACTTTTTTTTAGGAAAAAATAACTATAAAAATATCATTTAAATATTAACTATAAGATTATAAAATCGAACTCGAATTAAATAAATAATTAATATTTATACCTATTTACACTTTATTAGAAAAAGAACTCGGAGTACTTCGTGGGTATATCGACGAGAATCTTAAAAAAGAATTTATTCGAGAATTTAAATTATTAATAAATTATCTAATTATTAAAATATAGTTACTTTAGTAGTAAAAATATTAATAGTATAAAAGATATTGATTATCTATAAAGGATTTAGTTTTAATATACTAGAATCTAGTTAAGACGCTAGTCTTAATATAGAAGTACCGAGGTTTAGTCTAGTAATATTATATTAGAGTCTACCTCGTAATAGAACGCCCCTTTTAAAAGAAAGAAGTTAACGCCCTCGTTAATATATTAATATAGGGTATCGTAAATAATAACGTAAATAGCGTCTATATATAGAAATAATAAAGTAAATAAATATATATAGTATATCCCTAACTCTTGAATAGTCGGTATAGGGTAATTATAGGAGTACCGTAGAGTCTTAAAATTTAGTATAGAGTCTTAAGAATTTTTCTTAGTATATTTTTAGATATTAATTCTAGCGATAATAAAATAAGGCGATAAGAAGGTATAAAAATAACGTAGGCGAATAAGGGTAATAATTATAGTATTGAAATAAGGAGGTACTAAATAGTCGATTTTTTTATATATAAAAGTGAAGTCTTGGTATAAATCTATAGCCTTGGCGTAGTTTTTAAATAACTAGCGATTTTTGAAAATAGTCGTTTACCGGTGTCTTTAAAAATCAAAACTATTTTAGCGCGGTACTAGTCTAGATTCGGCTAGCTCCTAAACTTAGTCTTTAACTATAATTTAATAAATATTATACTCTAGATTATTAACGTCGTCACGCTAGTTATATTAACTACTAGCGAAATATAGTAGATAGTTAATATTAATAGTCTTCTTCTACTCGTCGTTATTTTTATATCTCTTTAATTAAGTAGTATAGGCGGCTAGCCGGTCGTTTTAATTATTTAGTTTATAATATTTATAATTATTAGATAATTTATTATTAAATAACTTTAGATTATTTTATTAATAAATTTACTATTAAAGTTACTATTATTACTACCGAAATTAAAAGTAAAATAGGTTTTAAAATAGTATAGAGTTACGTATTATAAAGTTCTCTTAAATTAATATTTTATTATTTATATTTTTAAGGAATTAATTTAGCGTTATTATTACTTTTAGTTTAGAAATATCCCGATATATATTTATATAAAATATATTCTAAACGGTTAATAACTAGCTTTATATAAATATAATATTTATAAATTTAACGAGGTATAATATATTCTAAATAAATACACGAGGATAAATACCCTTTCGAATATTCTAGAGTATATATATAAAGGTAGCGATCTTAACTATAATTACTAAAGTTCTAATTTTAAATCGATTAATAAAGATAGTATACTACTATTATAAATCGAATATAATATTATATAGAAGTTTCTTCTTAAACTTTATTAACTCGATTAAATACTATATTAAAATTAAATTACGAAGGTACGTAGGAATAAAGTTCTTAACGACGGCGTAGATATTAGGCTTTATATTTACTATATCTTTAAATATATCTATAAAAATATAAATATCTTAGTAGTATATATACTTACCGGTATTTAGAACTAGGGCGTTATTTCTAGGTTTATATTAAGAGTTAAAGAAACTAACGTTTTTAACTTTTAATTTATTATTTTTATTATTAATATTAGAGCTAGGCTAAGACTTAGGTATTTCTTATATTTCTTATATTAACGACCGAGGTAGAAGTGAAATAAGTTATTATTAAAACTATTATTTAATCCGGTTAAAACGGTCTATAAACTACGTATCGTTCTTCTATATAAACTACTTTATTATATTAAATAGGCTAGTTATTTAAGCGTCGGAAAAGTCGGGGTTTTCTAGTATTAAAATATTCTTCTAAAAGCGAGTACTTAATATATTAACGACTTAGTATTATTGGATATAAAGAGTAGTACTAGGGGTCGAAGTATTTATTTTAGTTTCTATTAATAAATAAATAGAATAAGGTAAAGTAGTTAGCGAAGTAGATATTAATAATATCGAAATACTAGGCGGATAAAGGTCTTAATAAATAACGTATTAAGTAACTACGTATTATAAAGTATATTAAATAGTTAATTTCTTCTAGGATAGAACTTCTAGAAGGGTTTTTTTTTCTATAATTTAATAAACGGTTACGGAGCTAGTTCGTTCGAGGGCTTAATAAAAGATTCGAATAACTCGTCGATAAAGAAGAGCCTAAATAAATAATATATTTAATACTATATATAAATAGTTCTCGCGGTAGAGGTATTAAGCTAGTATTAGGGCCTTAAGAGAAAACTAAGAGACTAGTATATAAACGGAAGTATTTTATAGAGGTAAAAAATATTCGATATATACTATTACTACTATTTATTAAAATATAGTTACTTTAGTAGTAAAAATATTAGTAGTATAAAAGATATTAATTATCTATAGAGGATTTAGCCCTAATATATTAGAATCTAGCCAAGATACTAATTCTAATATAGAAGAATTAAGATTTAGTCTAGTAATACTATACTAGAGTCTACCCTATAATATTAATTCTTTTTATAATAAAAAAGAATAGAAGTTTATAACTATATATAAATTATTAAAAATTAAACGATATTATAATAAAGAATCGATACTCTTTATTAAATATTAACGAGTTATAGAATCGGTTTATAATAATAGAAATCTTTATATAATTAAATCTTCGAGGTATATATAATCTAATTCGAATAAAAAAAAGCGAGGAATAGAAAACTATTTTTAAAATTAATAATAATTATTACGAATATTTAGTAATACTCTTCGGATTTATTAATATATTATACGAGTATACCTCGATATAATAGTAATTATATACCTCGATAATATTTTAATCTACTCTATTAATAAGGAAGAGTATATTTAATATATATAAAAAATCTTAATTTATTTATTACTAGCTAGACTTCTCTTTAAATTAAAGAAATACGAGTTTTATAAAGAATTAATCAAATTCCTTAAATTTATAATTAATATTAAAGGTATTTATATAAACCCTAAAAAGATTAAAAGTATTAAAGAATAATTTATATTATATAATATTAAAATAGTATAGAGTTTCTTAGGATTCGCGAACTTTAATAGAAGATTTATTAAAAACTACTCTAAGAAGGCTCTATTATTAATAAATATTATAAAGAAGAATATCGCTTTCTAGTAGAGAAAAGAATAATAATAATTTTTCGAAGTATTTAAAAAGGCCTACGAGAAGCCGCCGGTACTATATTCCTTTTAAAATAATAAATTAGCTCGAATCGAGACCGACGCTTTAGACTTTATAATAAGAGTTTATATTCTTTAATAAAAGGATAATAAATAGTACTCTATTATATACTATTTACGAGAGATATTATTAATAGAATAAAATTATAATATTTATAATAAAGAATTATTGAAATAATAGAGAGTTTACGTAGAAAACTATTTTATTATAGTTTTTACTTATATAACTATATATTTCTATATTACTAGGCCTAGTTAGGCTAGCGTACCTAGGCCCCGACTAAATATCTAGTTTACAAATACTATTACTAGAATACTATAGTTAGAATTCTATTTAAACTATGGTTCTATATAATTATTATTTAAATATTAAGTCCTTAATATAATTTTAATTATCCTTCTTCGTTAGTAAATAAAGGAAATTATACTAGAAAGTAGTAGTAATCTTATAATCGCGAAAGGCGGAGTATATTATAATATCTATCGATAGTAATTTATAGAGAGAGAGCGCTATTAATAAAAGAGTCGATAGTAATTAATATATACTCTTTAAACCTCTAAGCCCCTATTCTAACTAGACTAAATAAAATTATAGAAGGTATAATACTAGGAGTAGGCTAGAAGGGCTTAGGTTTAGTATCTATTTTAATATATTAATAAGATAATATTTAGAGGTAGACTATCCTACGAGATAAAGATAATATAAATTAATAAAGATAACCTACTCTTTATCTTTAAGACTCCGATAAGGATAAATAAAATAAAGAAAATTAAGATCTTAACCGACGCGCTAAAGAACGGAGTACTAGATTAATATAAATACGAAGATATATTATCGAGCCTAGAAGATATAAGAACGAGTTTATTATTTATAATAATAAAAGTAATAACTTTATCTAAGTAATAAACGATATTAAATTTACTAAGAGCCTTAACGTAAACCTTAATCTATATTATAGTATAATTCGAAATATAGTTAATAATATAATTATTCTTTCTTCCTAGAACGAGGAAGTAAACTAGGACTATACGGAGAATAAATTAAAAGAAATCGATTTAGGAAAGTAGTTAAAACTTGTTATAACTTAACTATCGAATAAATAAATAAAGTATATTCGTATAAGAGATTTAAAAAATTAATATTAATAGGATATACGAGACCTCCGGAAAGAAATTTAAAAAATAAAAAAATAATAAAAAGAGCGTCCTCGTAGAGATAAAGAGACTAGATTTATAAAAGACTCCGACGAGGGTAATAATAACTTAAGAGCCGAATTTAGAAGTCGAAGATATACTACTTCTAAATTAACTCGATTATCGGCGCTCTTTAATAATAATAAGCGATACCTAGAAATTCTTATCTTCCTCGGTATTTATAATAAAATTTAATAAGATAATTAGAAGATATACTTAAATTTAAAATTCCGTTAAAGTACGGTCTTATTCTTATAAAAAGAAGATAAGATAGACTATATCCGAGACTATTATAAAATAACTATTTTCGACGTTATTAAAACTCGTACCGATTTTTCCTCTACGAATCTCTACTATAATAAAGGAAATAGTAGAAGAGTTAAATAATATATTTAACGAATATAACTAAGTTAGAAAAGTAGATATAAATCTTTATTATCTCTTATTTAATATAAGTATTAAAAGACGTAATAAAATATTTAATAAATTCTTCGTTTATTTTTTTATAATTATTACTCCCTTATAATTCTCGGATATATATAAAATATCGAATTTAAAGTAATTATTAATAGAGTATCTAAAACTAAAAGTAGTAGATAGAACTATATATATTTTATTCCGCGACTTCGTAAAATAATTTCGATAATACGACGTAGATTTAAGGTAAAATAATAAGATTATTAATTATACTATTAAAGCCGCTAGGGGTATAGGTTCTATTATATATATCTTTAAAACTTTTATAATAGGAATTTAAGATTCGATTAAAGTTTTTATTTTTATTAATACTTTTAAATAAAAAGATAGTATTAATAGAACCGGCCGATAGAATAATAATCGTAGTAGTAACTATATATTATTTAAAGTATATTATTATTTATAAAAGACGCAGGATCGCTTTAAATAAGAAAATTATTACTTTAAATATCTAAAATAAAGATACCGATTAAGGGATAAAAACGGCCTCTATAAAAACTAAAAGTTTATAACTAGAGATTAAGTAATTACGAAGCTAGTCGTAGTAGAGTTAGAGTTTATTAATAAAGAAATTAATAACTCCGATTTAGAAAATATTTAATCTTTAGTAAAATCGCTATTAGGGATAAATATATTTAAATATATAATAGGATCGAATAGATAAAAAAGTAGTAAATTAAAGACGCCGCTTTAGTAATTATTTTATTATTCTTATACGATACCTCTAGTAAATTTTAAAAAGGAAGATAATTAAATTTCTTAAAGAGAATTTATATTAAATAGAGATTAATAAAAGCGAAGTATCTCGCTAATACCGGAGCCTCCGTAAAAGTCTTTATTAATACTAAATTCACGAAATATTAGAAACTCTTAATTATTCTATTAGTAAAATCTTATCGATTTAGGCTAGTCGACGATAAATTAATTCTAACGATTATTTATATAGCCTAAATAAAACTAGTTATTAATAATTATATCGAGGAGTATTAATACCTAGTTATAGACCTAGGTCGCTTCGATTTTATACTAGAGATATTATAACTAGAATTATATAATCCCTATATCTCGTTTAAAGATAAGTTAATACTATTTAATTTAAATTATTATATATCGAATTATTTATAATATAATAAACCCGTCCTCGTATATAATAACTTAAAATAATAAGGGAAACGAGTTACGTATAAAGATAGAAAAAATATCGCCGAGATTTTAATATATATTTATATTAGAATAATTAAAAGAGAAGAAAATTAAGTTTTAATTATATAGTTTAAAGACTTTAAGTAGTTAGTATATAAAGAATATATTAAAGAGCTAGGGTTTATTATTAATATAATAACTATATTACTTAAAGACTATAAACGGTTCTTCGAAAAAATAAAAAGAATTCCCGTTATAATTATAAAACTAAAACGAAAAGTATCTAAAAAGTACTATAAGTAGATAAAGATTTAGAATTTTATAGAAGTAAATAAACTACCCCTTTATAAAGTAATTAATTATAAGATTTAATTATAAAAGAGAGTTATTCCGCTAGTTAAAAGAGTTTATAAAATATTTTAAGACTAAGCCGCCGTAGTTAAAGAATATATAGATAAAATATTAAGTAAGGGTTATATTAAAAGGAGTATTTCACCCTATATAATACCGGTACTAATCGTTAAGAAACTTAACGGAGGACTATATATATATATCGATTATCGGGCTCTAAACGCCCTTACTATTAAAAATAGAAATACTTTATTATTAATTAGGGAGACCTTAGCTAAACTATATACTATTAGGATTTATAGTAAATTCGATATTATTATAGTCTTTAATGAAATTCGAATAAAAGAGCATCGGCAAAGCGGTGAGACCGCATAGAGGAAAAATGCACAGGACATGAGCTCAGCGCGCATTTTGCGCATAAAGCGCATTTTTCGGTATTATATTAATTTCTAACTCTACTAGTGTTAGCCTAAACCTTAAACTTTATATATATAAAATATAGCGCTAATTTAGCGGCGTATTTTGTACGTACTAGTTTTCTAGTACGTATTATATACCGGCTGTACGGAGCCCGTATAAAAAAGTCGAACTGCTAAATGCGCATTTTCCGCATGAATCTCATGTCCGCTGCACTTTTCCGCCTGAGCGGTCTCTCGGTTTGCCGATGAGGGAGATAAAGAGAAAACTATTTTCTTTACTAGATACAACCTATTTAAATATATAGTAATACCGTTCGGACTTTATAATACGCCGAGTATATTCTAAATATTTATTAATAACGTCCTCCGAGAATACTTTAATATATTTTATTTTATTTATCTTAATAATATCTTTATCTATAATAATACTAAGGCCGACTATATCGAATATATCGGGAAAATCTTAAATAAACTCCGTAAAATAGGGCTTTACCTAAATATTAATAAATATAATTTCTATATTATAGAAGTAAAATACTTAAAGTTAATTATTATTGTAAAAGAATTAAAAATAAATTTAAAGAAAATTAAAATTATTTTATAATAAAAGACTCCTAGGTATATTAAAAACGTATAAATATTCCTAGAATTCGCGAACTTCTATAGAAGATTCATTAAGGGCTACTGAGGAATAATAGTACTATTATCGAATTTAATATGTATAGCCGAGAAAAAGGATTTTATATATCTTTAGGCGCTAGATAATATTAAATAAAAAACTTTCGATACCTTTAAAATAACGTTTACGTTAACTCCGATTTTAATTTACTTCGACTCTAATAAAGAAATATAGTTAGAAACCGACGTATCCGACTATATAATAACTATAGTACTATTATAAAAGGATATTAAAGATATATTAAAACTAGTAGTTTTTATATTTAAAAAGATATCTCTTTAAGAATATAATTACGAAATATATAATAAAGAGTTACTAGTTATTATTAAATCCTTAGAGGAATAATATCCGGAATTAATAAATATATTTATTAAAGATCCTATTAAAGTAATAACGGATTATAAGAATTTAGAGTACTTTATAATTATAAAATAATTTAATTAATAATAGTCTAGGTAAGTAGAGTTTCTATTAGAATTTAACTTCTATATTATATATTAGTTTGATTATTAGGGAATAAAGCCCGATAATTTTACTTATAAAGTAAACGATTTACTAAAGACTAATAACGATAATAGAGATAAATTTTAATATTAGACTTTATTTAAATATAACTACCTAGATTAAAGAGTCCGTTAAATAATCTCTCTCGCCCCTTTACTCCTCGATAAATCTAAATAAAATATATAATATCTAGTAGTATTAATCTATAATTTAAATAAATAGGGTAATAATATCGATAATAACGAATTATCGTCGGGGACTTTAAATAAACCTAAAGTTAAAATTAAAGACCCCGTTATTAAATTAAATATTATATAACGAATAAAAAATACCTACGGGGGTAATAATATAATTTAATATATTATAAATATAAAGTAGTTTAATTTGAAGACCGTACCTTAAGATTTAATAAAAAATAGAATTAAATTAAAACTAGGCGATTATAAAGTTTTTAATAGGATATTATATATAAATAAAAGACTCTACGTACCGAATAACCCCGAACTCCGTATTAATATTATTAAATAGATTTATAAAAGTCCCTCTAGCGGATATAAGGGATATATAATAATATATAATTATATTAACCGCTATTACTATTAACCGCGAATAATTAATAATATAGCGCGATATATTAGGAGCTATTATATTTATAAAAGAATTAAATTATATTAATATAATAAATAAAGTTTATTAAAGCTACTACCTATATTAAATCGATATTTCTAGGATATTTTAGTAGATTTTATTATACCTTTACTAATCTACTCTCGCTATAGACGGGTATATAAATATATTATAATAATTATTAATAAATTATTAAAGAAAAAGAAATTTATTTCTTTAAATTCTATAGAAATCGAAATTATAATATAAATATTTATTAAATAAATATAGCGAGAAGAAGGATACCCTATTATAATAATATTAAATAGAGGGTTTTAATTTACGGTATATTTCTAATAAAAATTATATTAAAGAATAAATATTAAATTTAAACTATTAATTATATTTTACTCTAAAATAAATAAGTAAATAAAGAATATAAATACCGCGCTAAAGTAGTACCTCCGCGCCTACGTTAATTATAACTAGGATAATTAGATTAATTTCTTACTACTAGTTAAATTTAAAGTAAACTCTAATAAAAATATTTCGTTTATTAATAAAGCGGGAGACCGTATAAGCTTTTTCTAAATATAATACCCGTATATTCCGTTATCTATAGCTCCGAGTAGGTTTATTAAATATTTAATTATTATTTATTAAGAAATTATATATTAAGCTAGCTTAAGCCCGTAAATAATTTATTTAATTATTTAATTTATATAATTTAAATTATAGGTTAAATATAATATATAATAATATTAATCGCGTATTTACTCGCGTATTTATATAAATATCGTATATTAATATTATTAATCTACTATATTTATTAAACGTATTTATTATCTACGATATTTAATAAACGTTTTTATACGACTTTATAAACTTAAATATATTATATATTAAAATTTATCTAGTCCTAAGGCTCGACTAGCTAAAGTTTAGGTTACTCGGTTTATAACTTTATTTTATCGGAATAAGATTATGTTTTTTTATTTAGCTTTTATCGCTCCTTTTAAAATATAACCCTCTCGGCGGTAATTATATCGATATAAACCTTATTACGCTTAATTACTAAATAAATATAATATATTATAGGGACTATCTTTTATTAGCTTAATATATTTTTATAAATTTAAAATTAAATTTATAAAGAGATACGGGAGTAATTATATATTAATATTAATAATAATATTTATAAAGTATTACCTAGAATCGATCTAATAAAATATTAACCTTATTTATTAATATATAATAATAAATAAGTCGAGTAGTACCCTAGATAATTATATATAAATAGAGATAAATATTATTCTCGAAGGGGTAAATAATATTATAATTAATAATTATATTAAGTATAGGATTATCGTTCTTATTAATTATAAGATTTATAAGAGGGAAGAAACGAATATAATAATATTTCTCGGTAATTATAATAATGAATTTAATTTTATTATTAAAATAATTCTAGCCTAAATTCGTAAATAAACGCTTTATATTAATAACCTCGTATTTTAAAAGTAAATTAAATTAATCTTTAAAAATACCGTTATAAAAGTAGTAAATATATTTAAATAAATTACCCCCGTTAATATTCTTTTATTATTAATTTATTAAAGGACGAAATATAGAGTTAATATTATTAAAAATAATTATTTTAATACGAGAGCCGTTTATCTCGATTATAGTAATATAACGAGAGGTAGTCCGATTAATAAAAATAATTATAATAATTATAAAAACTTATTTTAAGCCGGGTATCGTATAAAAGATATTAATATTAATAATTATTATAGGCTCTTTAAAGTATTTAATCTTTAATTTAATTATAGAGGTAGTACCCCCGAGTTTATAATTAAATTTTATTAATATATTAAAATAGTATTAAAGAGTATTTTTAATAATATTACTCGCCTAGACGTATTATAATATAACTCCGAAATAAATATTATAATTATATTTAATCCGATTATAAATATCGGCGCTTTTATTATTAAGAATAATTAGAAGTATTTAAAAATACGATTTTAATTAGTTTCTAATAATTATAAATATTATATTAATAACCTCGGTATTATTAATATAGCCGTTAATAACGGGAGGGTTAATATTCTCGATTTTTCTACTATATCTATAATAGAGCTTTATAAAGTTTTTTTTAAAATTATTTATTTATTTATTAATTATAGGCGCTCGACGATCTTTATTTAATTTTAAGATATAAATACCCTAAAATTTTAACGGCTAAATATTAAAAAGAAGAAATATCTTTCTATATAAATCCTAATAACTAGAAAAGGTAAATTTAATTATAGAATTCTTTATAAAGAATACCTTAAATAACTCGAGAATATAAATATTAATTTTTAATATCTCTAAATTAATAATAAGACCGTAATTATTAAATATAAAATTATAAAATTATTTTAATATATCTAAATCTTTTTAGATTTATAAAATTTACGATTATTCTATCTTCTTTATATTATTAAACTTTTTTTAATTATTAATATTATTAATCTACTCTTTTAATATCTTTTTTTATAAATATTATTATCCTCTCGTTATATTTTTATAATAATAAGTTATTTATTTTTTTATAATTAATTATATTTATCCTACTCGCCTTCGTTATTATAAATATACTCCTTTAAGATTTCGCGGAGTTTATAACTCTCCGACTCCTTTATAAAGTTTTTTATTATTCGATATATTTATTATCGAGCCCTTTATTTATTATAAATAATTATATTTATACTAGAAATTATATTTACGAATTTAATAATATATATCGCGCGATTTTAATTAATTTAATTAATACGGTATATTATTTAATCTTTAGCGTTTATTAATTATTTAAAATTAAAAATAATAATATATTTAAAGGCCGTAAATATTTATTTTTTATTTAAGAGTACGGTAGATCTTATTAAAAATTAAAATATAAAATCCGAGGTTATATTTTCTTTATTATCTTTACCCTCCTAAAAAAGTTTAATAATTTTAATTTATTTTAATTTAAATATACCTTTATAAATTAAGGCGATAGGTCTTTTTTATATTAAACGGATTATTTATATAATTATTAATATAATATTCCTAGTATAGGATAAGATTTATATTATAATATAAAATTCCGTTAAAAATATTTACTTAATAAATAATAAAAACCGAGATAAAGAATATAATTATAATAATTATCTTTATATCGACCCTTTATATTTTATTTCTAAAAATATCTAGTACTTATATTTTAAGATAATTATTTACTCCGGCGATTTAATTAATATTTTTTTCGAAGGGTAAGTTTTTTTATTTTAATTTATAAAACTTCCTTTTCTTTAATTTAAACTAATTATTATTCTTTAATTTATTACCCGTTAATTTAAAATTCTTCGTATTTTTATAAAGAGTTAGTTTAAGGAATAATAATAAAATTTTAATATAATATATAACCGCGAGTTATAAACGTATTATAATCTTTAATATAATATTCTTTTTATAATTCTTAAAGGCGAGTAAAATATTATAATAAATTTACCGAACTCTTTAATTTATCTTCTCGAAGTAATAATCTAGTAATAATTTATATCGTTATAAGTAGTTTAAAAAGTAATCGAAATAATAATTAGATTTAAATTTAACTAGTAGTTCCCCGAAAAAAGTAGACTCTAACGTATATTATATTTAAAGTATTCGAATAATAATAATTATAGTCTTTTTATACTATTTATACTCGTCTTTAATATTATAGTTATTATATATACTCCGGATAAGGCTTTTATACCTTTTACCGAGTTTAATAAATTTATTTTTTATATAATATTTTAGGCGTTTACGCGCCCTATTTAAATAAGAGTAATCTTTTTTAAAGAGTAGTATAGTTTAATTATTATTTATAAACGTATTTATTTAATTTATTATCGTCTTTAATAATAATTTAAACGGAGTCTTATTAATTAGAATCTTTCGAGGTTTTTAACCCGGTATTATATTATCGATTTTCCGAATTTTAATAATCGTTTTTATAGTCTCGTTATTTTTAGTATATATTTTATTTACTACGATTTTACATTATTTTATATTTTATTAAAGTTATTATTTTAATATTTTAATTTTATTACCTCTTTTTTTTACCGCGGGAATTTTATCCGTTAAGATTTTATCGATTTAATTAAGAAATAAAGTTAAAAATATAAAATAAAATACTTCTAAAAAATTATAATTTTTATTAAAATAAAGAGCCTCCTTTAACTTTATTAAAAAGTCGCGATTTAATATATTTAGTTTCTCGGTAAAGGTTTTTAATTTAGGATTATTATAAACTTATTATAATACCTACTTAAAAACTTTATTCTTTTATATTATTTATATTTTTATTAGACCTAGTTAATAAGATAATAAATTTATAAAAAGAAGGAAAAAATTAGAGCCGTAACTCGGTATAAGTTTTTTAAATATATTAAAGTCGACGTATATATATTAGATTCCTTAAGGTCTTTTAGACGGGTAATATATATCGGGTAATTAAAGATCCTTCGTTATTTCTTTTATAAATTTTTTTTTTTTTTTTTTTCCCCTTTAACTTTCTTTACGTCCTTATAGTTTAATACGAGTAAATAATTTAAATAGGTTATTATCAAACTTTATAAAATTTAAAATCTTTATTAACTATTAATTTTAAACTCGATAAGGGTTAATTATATTATTTTTCTAAATTTTATAACGTTTATAAAGTATCCCCCGTTTTAGAAGACCTCTATTTCGAATATAATAAATATACTAAATATTTAAAATAAGGTAAAACCTATTATTATTTCTTTTATATAAATCTTTTTTCTAGTTTTATAATCTTTAATATTATTTAGTTTAAAAAGAAAGTAGTAGTCCTCCTATTTTTTATTATTCTAGTATATATATTCCGTTATTTTAATATATTATATATTTAATAACCTAACTCGATTTATTAACTTTAATATTTAAATTTAATTATTAATTTATTTATCCTTCGTCTTTTTCTTTAGGGACTTTTTAGTATCTTTCTCTTCTTTAATCGGAATATCTTCTACTTCGTTTTACTCCGGGATAAATACTAGTTTAGATATTTAGTTAATAACTATATATTTAGCCGCTTTCTCGTTATATACGATTTTAGCGTTTATAAAGTCTTTTTATAATTATTTAAATAAATCGTCTATTATAGGCGGGATTAGTCGAGTTATTATTATTATTTATATTATATTTATTAAGGGCTAATTATTTATTATAATTTAATTAACTCTTTTATTATCGCGCGTTATAGGGGTTCCGTTATTTTTTATATTTCGATTATTATTATTTTTACCTTTAAAGTTATTAATAAAGATTTATAAAGATTATATCGTTTTATTATTTATACTCGTTTTAGGATTAATTAAATCGTTAAGAGTTTTAATAAAGAAAACGTCGCGTAAAATTAATTTAAAGTATATATTAGGATTAATAAACTAATTTTCTTTAATCGGGAACCTAGAGTATATATTAAAACGAGTATTATTATTTTTAATAATCCGGAATATACGCGGTATATTAGGATAGTTATTTTTCGGTCGCTTTTATTCTCGACGTTTATCGAATTTACTTTATAAATTTATTATTTAATTAATATCCGCTAGTAGTCTACCTAGTAGTTATTTTTATTTACCGTTTTTATTTATAATATTTATTCTACGTTTATATTTTCCTCGCTTTAGGCCAAGGATCTCGTTTTCGGAATTATCTTCTATTATTATTTCTACTACCCGATATTAGCGGTACGCCGTAAATAATATCGAGAAACGGAATAAAGATTTATTTACCTTAAGATTTTATCGTCTTTATTAAGAATAAAAGGAGTTATTAAATTAATCCCTAGTTTACTAATATAAGTTTAAATATAGGGTTAATATTCTCGTTATTAATAACTTCTTTAATTACTCCGCGGAGTTAACGGTCCTTTAGTAGTTTAATTATAAATCTACTTTCTTAATATTTAAATTAGATTTCTAATAATAACGAAGTATTTAACCCTAGATCTTCGCTTAAATATTTAATAAATATTAATAATATTATATTTAATATTACTTTTTCTAAATTTAACGGAGGGTCGATTAACCTAGCGATATCCGTAAAAGTAAATCTAATTATTAAATTATTATACCTTATTTTAAAATTAATGTTTAATAGATTAAATCTTTATACGGCCGCGTAATTCGTCTACCGTTTTAATATAACGGGTAATAATATAATATCTTTTATCCGCGTTTAATCTAATACCTCGCTAGGAGATAAAAAAAGTTATTATAATTAATTTAATTTATATAACGACCTTTCGTTAGTATTTTTTAATTACTATTTTATATTATAAACGATACGTTATATTAAAATAAAGAGGGCACTTTAAATACTATTTTTATTTAAATTATTAAAAAGTTTTAGAGTATTATCTTCGTATTTTAAAATTAAAATAGTAATAAACTCGTCCCTAGTAATTTTAATTACGTATTATTTAAAGTCCGTTAAAGAGTTCGATATTAATTATATTTTAATATCTTCTTTTATTTATTCCTAGTCCTTTTCCTTCGTAATAGTCTTTAAATAGAGTTTTATTAAATTTCTTAAAATAGGGTTAAATTTATTATTATTATAATCTTCGTATTTACGTAGAGATATCGTAGCCTTAACCTTAGTAATATAAAGTAAGTAATATAGTTTCTAGCTTTAATATATTATTTATAATTTTATATTTAAAGTTATAATCGTAGTTTAATTATATCTTTTAATAATAACCGTAGGTTCTAATAATAGGGCTCGTAGTTAATTAAAAATAATATTTATAAATAAGAATCGCTCGCGGTCGGTATTTATATTTACTTTACTTAATTTAATCTCTTCGTTTAATAATTATAATTACTATACTCTTTATATATAAAGGCTAGCCGGAAGAGTAATCGATTATATATATATAATAACTTATTAATTATATATAGTACGTTTTATAGTTAGGGTATTATTCGTAGTTAATAAATTCGTTAAAATAAAAGGGAAGGTAAAGTTAAACCACTCTATTATTTATTAAAGAAAAATAGATATAATATATTATTTTCTAAATTATATATAAAGAGTACTATTCCGAAATAACGCGGTATATATAATATTCTTATTATAATTCTAATATTTTTTATATAAATAGCTCGTACCTAGTTAGGGTAGGTAAATTATTAAAGGCGTTTTATATATTACGATTACTCCTTTATAAAGGAGCTAATAAAGAATTTTTTAATAAACTATAAGATTTATTAATTTATAATTTTATCCTATAATAATAGGTACTCGCTAGTTCTTTAAACCCCCGAAAATTTATTAAACTTTCTACCTCTACTCGTATTTAATATAATAAATTAAGTAGCCTTAAGTTTAATATAATATTTAGTTTTATATTCTCGCTAGATCCCTAATTATACGTATTACCGTTATTAATATTAAAGATTATTATATATCTTATACTACGGCCTCTTCCTTAATTATATATATCGTCGATAATAAGAGTCGTTAGATTCTTTATATTAATACTAGATCCCGAAGTAATCGGGTTTTAAATATTATAAATTTTTATAGTATTCTAATTATTATCGAATCTCTCGATATTTCTAGTTCTTTCTTTTATATATATAATATTATTAAGATCTTCCTCCGATTAATTTATTATATATAAATTCTTATTTTAAAAATTATTATCCGAGTTTAAATTATAGTTATATTTAATAAAATTAAATACTAGGAGCTCCTCTTCGTATTTAATATAGGTATTTATTTCTATTAAAAGTCTTTATAAATAATCGTAATAAAATCGCTTATATTTCTTCTTATATAATTAAATTCTTATTTAGTTTATAATAATCGCTAAAGTGTTATTTACGCGAGAAACCTTAATAAAGAGGCGGGGACTAAAGAATATAAAACTTAGTTTCTCGAATCCTATTATATAAAAAATTACTATAAACTTCTCTTCGCTTTAATAATTATTAATAATTCTAGTATCTATATCTTTTAATTTTATAATAAACATTAGCGCTCGTCTCGTAAAATTAATTTATACGAGATAATTTATAAAAATAAGGATATTTTTAACTTTAATTCCTTTTTAGATATAATACTAATAGAGCTTTATAGTAAATTATAGCTCCCGTTTATTTTAACCGGATTAAAAGAAACCTATTTTATAATATTATCCGTCGGTATTAATTTAGATAAAGTTTATAAAGGTATTAAATAAATTCTTATATACTTCGGTAGTTATAACGGTATTAAGGCGACTAGCCGGATCTACTATAAAGATAATAAAACTTTTATATTAAATTCTAGAGATAGTATTAATAACATTTATAATAATTCGGTATTATTTCGTTAGGTTATATTTAGGGTAGCCTAGAATTACCTAGTATTTATATATACTTTTATTTATTTATTTAGTAAAAGGATTATACTTTATATTTTACTCTTTAAACGGTAGTTATTTATCGTTTTTTAATAAATATATAATAATTTTATATTATATTAAGGTAACGAAGAGCTCCCCGTTATCGGCTTTATTAATTTCTTAAATAATAATATAATCGCCTTTAAAATTCTTCTTTAGGATTATATAACCCGAATTAATAAAAATTATAATAATAATAACGACGTCCTTTATAAAGATATCCTCTAAGAGTAATAATTCGAGTATTTTAAATATATAATATTCCTCCTCGTTATCGAGTATATTATTATTCTTAACTTTATAAAATATCTCGTAAAAGTATTTATAAAGTTTTTAATAGTAGATTATATTCCCGGCTTCGTTTAATTTATATTTAATATTCTTTTTTACCGTTTACTATAATTCTTTAATTTTCTAAAAGATTATATTTTTAAATATAAACCCCGCTCTACCCCCGTAGTCCTCGAAGTCTATATTATTTATTAAGATAATATCTTTATTATTATAATTAATAAGGTTATTATTATTATAATCCGAGCCTCTTTATTCTTAACTACTTTACGATTTATTAGATTAAAAGGCGTTATTAATTTATATTATATTAATTTAAAGATCGCTCTCGCCTTATAATTTATTATCTTTAATAATTTTATTATCGTCTAGTTATATACCTTTAAGAGTATTATTACCGCCTATAATAATATTATTAATAGGAGTAGGATTAGTATTTAGGTTAAATTAACCGAGAAGGTCTATAATTTATAATAATAAAATACCGAAACTTATATTATAAAGTTTATAATAATAGTTTATAATATTAAAAGGTATCTTTCTAGCTTTATTTATTATAGTTATTATAAACCAATTATATTAACTTTAAAGGAGCGAAGAGTTAGATTATTATTATAAATTACTAGTATTATAAATTACGTATTATTGGTTCTCGTTTTAGATAACGGTTTATTCAGTCGTAAATAAATAAAAGCGAACTATATATTTTTTTATAATTTTAATTTCTTTTTTACCGAGCCGAGTAAATTCGGTATTTAGCTTCGTAATAAAAGAGTTTATTATTTTATTTATTAAATTTAGGACCTTTACCTTTTTACCGGCTAATATAAATAGTATAGTAATAATTATATCGAGTTTTATTTTCTTAGTTCCTTATAGTCCCTTTAAGAGTCCGAGGCTATTAAGTATATATAATAGGTATTTTAATATACTTATTTAAAATTTATTTAGATCGATATCTTATTATCCGAGTTTAGCCTTAAAATCTATTTTTTAAAGAATATTAACTACGGTTTAGGTACGTAGATTTTATCCGATAATAAATCATTATTATCGAGGGTTATAAATATAATTTATATTTTTTATATATATAGGATTTAATATCTTAATAACGGCTAGTTTAAACTTATATAGGATATCGGATAAAAGAGGAACGACTTTAATTATTATTAACTCCGCGTCGAAATAGAACTTTTTAAACTTTTTATATAATATATTTTATAAGTTTATTAAATTAAAGACCGACTTTAATTTTAGATTATTTTAGTTATTCTTTTTATACTTCTAAAGGCGGTTAAATATAATAATATAATCGAGCGAATTAATATAAAGAAAGGGTCTTAATAGAATAATTATTATTTATTCTTTAATAGGAAATTTAATTACGAAGTTATTTTCCGTCGAAAAGCGATATTTATAATTCGAGGGTAAACGGAGGAGGTTTATATAAATACGATTACCCCTTAATATAATTATTAGGGCGCGTAATTAATATTCCTAAAATTAGGAATTCTTAATATCTTTTATTTTATTCTCCTTTTAATAAATAATAAATATACCCTCGGTAGTCTAATATTTATTATTATTAATATATATTAAATTAAACGATAAATTAACCTTTAAACGATCTATTATTAATATAATTTAACCTTTTTAGACTTTATATTTCGTATCGACTAAATTATTAAATTAATAAATATATAATATATATACTCGCTTAAGATTAAATATAAATAATATTTCGCCGTATAAAATAAAAAATAAATCCGCCTCCGAGGTCGAAAAGAAAGTAGTAAATTTAATTATATTATTCTTTAATTTAATAAATATATCGAGTAACTAATTTTAGATATATTAAAAAATATTTAAATTATTAGTTTTTTATAAGATTCCTTTAATCTACGCCTTCGCTAGGCGGAACGAAAATTCTATATATATTAATTATTTTATAGTATAATAGGTAACTACTCCGACCTCCTATAATTTAATATAGTAATCGAGGTATATTTATTTAATAAAATTATTTTAGGCGGGTTTATTTATAAAAGCCCTAGGATATATATAAATTAACGGCTCGTTTTAAATATTATTTATAATATTTAGCCGGAATATCTAAATATAAAATAATTACTCTTTATAAAAATAATCGGGAATAAGTCTTTCTTTATCGATAAAAGCCTTAATCTAGATATATATATTAAATAACTAGTTATTATTCTCGTCTATATAAATTTTATATATTACGTAGGTACCTTTATTTTTAAATTATTTAATAAATTTATTTTAGCCTTCGAAAATAATTCTCGTTTTATACGAAGGGTTCTTCTTCTTTATAGGTATAATACTATTATCGGCTCGCTCTTTAATAAAATTATCGACTTTATCGCGCTCGATAATTTAAGAATCTATATATATATCGCTAGTAATTTTACCGGGGTTATCTTTATCTAGGCGAGTAACTATAATTTATTATTTATTTAAGATAATAAATTAATAAGATATTACTACCTAGAGTATAAAGGGGTATAAAATAAATAAGAGTTTAAAAAAACGAAATTATAAAATCCGTTAATTAAGATTCTTATTAATAATAATAATTTATTTATATAAAAGGTAATCTCTCCTTATATTATTACTCCTAGCTCGGTAATTATATAGGGAAATTAAATAAAAAGTAAAATAATTTATAAATAATTTAAGATATAAAAACCTTCGACGTAAATTAAATTTAATAAAATAAGATTACGGAGTTTATTAACGGAATCCTAAAATAGTAGTAATTATTTATTTATAAGGCTCGTAATTCCTTATATATAATTATTCTTATTAATAGTAATTATATATAAATAGAGAGGTAGAAATACTATAGTCGGTAAATAAAGATATAAAAATATTTATAATAATTAAAAGTATATTAAGTTTTTCGTAGCGTAATTATATTTAAAATTAAATAAATTAAATAAAGTATTAATTATAATAACTTATTTTTTATAATTGATTAATAATATTTATAAGAGGTAAGATTTCTAGTAGTAGAGTATCTATAATTAGATATTTATATAAATTTTAAATAAATAATTTCTAAAAAGCTCGTACCGTTTTAAGGTAGGTAATTAATATAATATAGTAATATAGGTTTTATGATAATAAACGTCTTAATCGGCGGGTATTTTAAACGTTAGCTCGTTATATAATAAATATTTTAATATATATAAATACTAGTATATTCGTCGGTTATTATTACCGAGGTACTCGGGAATAAAATAATAAAAAGAGTAAAATTAAAGAGTCCGGTCTTAAATAAATTAATATATTAAAGATTATAGTTTAGTTTCGTTATTATAATTTTATTTTATAAATTAACCCTTAATAATTAATCTTCGGTAGAGATAAAAGTAAAAGAAATAATTATAATTATTTAATAACTTTATATTCGGGCTTTATATCTATAAACCGCCGAGTAGAATAAATTAATTAAATTATACCTTAAAATAATTCGATATAAGGTACAATCTTTATAAGTATTTATTATAAAAACCCCCGTTAACCTACGAAATAGTAACTCTTTATTTAAAGGATAATCTTTATCCTTTTATTCCTCCTTAATTAAATTTCTAGAAATAAATTTATCTTTATATTAATTTTTATTCGCGAGTTAAATATTTATACCGGTAGTACCGTCGTCCTTAAAGGTTATTATAATTATAGAGTATTTCTCGGCGCGTTTAATTAAAGGAGCCTTAAAGTATTTAAATTTATAATTATAAATATATTTCTTTTTAACGGGAGTACCTTCGGTAGTCGTATTTTTATTAACGACGGTAATATCTTTTATAATAATATTATTATTAGCGTCCTTATTATTAATTAGATCGGGCTCGACGGTAATAATTTTATATTTTGTACTCGCCTTTTTTTTAGGAGTAATAATAAGGTTTATTTACCATTAATAAAAATATTAATATTAATACTCGCTTTAATTATAGGAGTATATTTCTCAAGAATAATTTTAAACTTAATAGGTCCGGCCTATTTATAATTAATTATAATAATAATATAAAGGATATTTATAAATAAAGTACCTACTCGATTATTAGAGTTAATATATTCTTTATAATTAAAAGTAAATATCCGTAGCCCTAATAACCCTTCTACTTAATTATATATCTTCTTAATATAATTATATAATTAAATTAAATAGAAAGCGAGTCGAGATAATTTACGGGTAAACTATTTATTCCTTTTACGAATTAATAAATTAAGAATATTAATAATATAGAGGCCAAATCTTATTAAGAAGAGACGAAAGATTTAGTTTAAATTTATTTTCGAGCTAACTAGGAAGACTTTCGCCTAACGCGTAATACGAAAACTTTCGAGAAACCGACTATTAATATCGTTTATATTATATTATAGGCTATTACATAAATGAAATATTAATTGTAAACCTTTACGGTTTATCGCTATTATTAATTCTTAATATTTTCGTTTTTTTAATAGAGGAGGGTTTCGGAGCTATATTACTCCCTCTTTTATTATCGGTATAAATATAAAGAATATATATACGTCTCGGATCTTTTAGTAATAGCTTCTTTTATTTATTTTATTATAATAATTATTAATAATCTTAATCCCGAGTATAGTTAATAAATTAGATAATAAAGAAAACTAAATATATATAAACTAATGAAATTATAAATAAACTAAACTATTATTCTTTAATATCGGCGGAATATCTAGTAGTAGATTATTCTAAAGATAAGAATTTAAAAAATCTGAATATTAGACCGTTAAGATACTATTTATTTATTAATATAAATCGGCTCGCGGCGGGTAGCCTCTAAAGTTTTATTATATAATAAATCTAAATATTACCTATATATTTATTCGAAGAATCTACTCTTATTATTATACGGAAGATTATAAATCGGTAGAAAATAAATTAAATATTACCTAATAATATATATTATATAGGAAAGTATATTTAATAAATATCGAACTCGTTTATCGAATACCCCCTTTTCGATTTTTATTTCGGATATCCGATTTTACTTAATTATATATATAGTATAATAATTATAAAGCGATAGTATTACCGCGGTAAATAAATATTATAATATTATATATATATAAGTATTATAGGCGGAATTTCGTGAATTTTAATAGATTTAATAAATACCTACCGTATTATAAAATCTTCGTCGATAATTATTTATATAAGAAACCGCGAGTTTTATCCTTTTTACCTCGGCGATTTTTATAATCGACGAGACTAATAATATATACCTAAAGAAACGATAAAGTTATAAAAATAAATAATATAAAAGGAATTAATATAAAATCTTTTACCGTCGATATAAAGGACGTCGATATAAATATAAAGATTATTATTTATTAAGCGCCCTCGAACCGGCCTAGTTATAATAATTTAGAGTATAATAAATAAGAGAAATTATTAATTTTATTCTTTAATATCGGGCGTAAGGGTCTTTTATTTATATTCTTATATATTCGGGTAAAAACGTTTACGGAAGGTAGTAATCGTTATATAAAGATAAATACTAAACCCGACGAGGTAAATATTAATTTTATAAAATTCAATCAATATTCTTAACCTATTAATAAAATAAAAGGAGTATATTATTTATTTTCGAGTATATACAACTACGCGCTCGCCTAATAATTTTACGAGGAAAAAGTAATTAAAGGCGGTCGCGATAAATTTTTTTATAATATTCGACTCGAATTATTATATAACCTTTTTAATTATAAGAATATTAATAATTTAATCGAAATATAAAATAGTATTATATTTAGAATCGACGAAGATAAATAGATAAAATAAATATTTAATATTTAATTAAAGATCTAGGGGACCGAGTTAAAGGATTATAATATTTTATATTAAAATATTATTAAGGCCCTCCGATTTCTTTTAAGGTACCGGTCGTTTGAAAATAAAATAATATTTAAACCTATATACTAGTATAATAGTAATAATAAGCGCGTATATACCGAGATATATACCGGCGACTAGTAATAATAGATATAAAAGAAGCTTTTTAATAGAGTTATCGTAGTATTATTATTTCTTTCTATAGATAAAACTTTATTTATATAGTATAAAGGTAATCTAGTCGTATAATTAATTTATTTTACTATAAGAAATTTAAAAATATAAATATAACGAGGTTAAAAACGGCCGGGTTTAATACTTCTAGGACTTCTATTTATTATACCTAATAACGGCGAATATATTAAATCCGATATATAGTATAAATCTATATTAATTATACTCGATTATAAATATAATAGAAGTTCTTACTTAAGATAATCTTAAAGTCCTAATTTTAAATTAATAATTAGAATTATAGCGATTATAGGTCTCCCTATTATATATATAAATTAAAAGATCCGATTTTATTATTCGATTATTATAGGCTTTATAATAAATTATAAAGAGTAGGTTTTAATTATAAAAATTAAAAGCGGCCGATAATATATAATTTATATAGTATTATTAAATAAATAAGGAAATTTTTAAAATAAATAGCGCCTCCGACCCCACTTTTTTATTTAATCTTAAATTCGGCGATAACGCGAAGAAAATATTCTAGAGAATAATAATTAATAAGTATATCTAGTATATAATTTCGCCTAGTTATATACTATAGTTAATATATATAAAGTTATACTAGTCGATATATTATATTAATTATTTAAAAATACGGTTAATTATCTTCTTAAATAAATTATTTTAATTATTAAAGAGAGCGCGCCTACTACTAGGAAATTAAAGAGGGCGAAGATAGGACTAAAGAATATATTAAAAATAATATAATTAAATAAAAGATTTCGTATTATTCTAGCCTTCTACGATTTAAAGAATTATAAATATTATAACGCCGTCGTATAATAAATAGGTAAAGACCGAAGAGCGATTATATAATAATTAATATTAGTAATTACTCCGCTACTAGCCGATTTATATAGAAGAGAACTCTATTATATACGGGTATTTATAAACTTTATATTAATTATTTAATACCGTTTATATAACGATAAGATATTAGGATATCTCTAAAATATACTTTATTATTTTAATAAACTAAAGGATTATTTTCGCCGGTATAAATTAAATAATAGAGTAAACCTAGACGGTTATTTTAATATCCTAAAACTCTACGTAATAACGTATTATATAAAGTAAATTCGAATATTCGGCGCTACGGATAACTATAATACCGAATATAAGAAAGTAGTATATTATTATTTAATTAAATCTTTCTTCGAGTTAATTAATAAACGAGAGGCCTTTTAGGAATAACTCGTTTATTATATTTCCCGTTACCTACGAATACTAGTTATAAAGGATAATTTATTTTATTTTATAACGAGATTATTTATTTTAAAAATAATAGCTTTTATAATTAAAATACTAAAACTTATTTATAGGATTCGATTATTTAGGTTTTAATATAATTTAAAACTTTAAAAAAAAAGAGAGCTTTAAGGATAAAATTTAATACTATATATTAATACCCGCTATCCGTAATATAAAAGAAATTATATATCGAATATTTTCTAAAAGTACTAGTCGTTTATATATATTAATACCGGTAAAAAGAGGGTAAGGAATCGATAATTATTAAAATTATAAATAAAAGAGAAATTAATCTTACCTAGGTTAATTTATATTTTATTTATCTTTATCCGTCTTTATAATACTAGAAATTAGATAAAAAAGATTTAGAAGATTTAAAGAACCTAGTTACGGACTATATAATATATAAAATAAATTAATAAAGTTAAGGAGAGTAGAGATATAATTATATTTTAATATAAAAAATATAAATATAATTTTATATAATTTCTCTTTATAATTAAAGTCCTACTTAACTCCGGCTTTTTTTAATAGTATTAAATATAAACCGTTAAAATATTAAGAGTAAATTATTCTAATATAATTATACCCTCGTCGATTTTCTAAAGATCCGTAATAAAGGCTCTCTGTATAAGACCTATAATATAATAGAGGTAGAATTATAATCGATAAATTTAATTATTAAACGAAGGATACTCGGGGGGCGTTAAATTATCCCTATAATAAAAATTATAAAAAGCGTATATATTATACCGGTATATATAGGTAAAATTATAGGAAAAGATAATATATTTTATATTAATAATTATACCGATTAGGACTTATATAATTTAATTTATAACGAGGACTTTTTAATATAAGGGATATAAATAAATAATTAAACCTATTATAATTATAATAAGCGAAGGTAGATTATATAATTAATATAATATTTAAATTTATAATATACTACTTAATTTATAAACTACGCGCGAATAATTAAAATAATAAATATTATAGGATAAACTACGGGGGTAAATTATAGTATAGTCGATTATAAATAATAAAAAATCGTTCTATTATAAAATATAGGTTAATTACTCTTATATTAATTAGGGTTAAGACTCGGTTTTTTTCTTATTACCCGATTTTACCGCCGGAATAAATAAATAATAAAATAGTACCTCGATATTAACGGATATACGGAAGATTATTAAATATAATATTTATAGTAGCTAGGGACGAGCTAATTAAAAATAAATTTAAAAGACTTTAATAATATAATATAATTAGCGAAGATTATAAAAGCGAAGCTAGGTATCGATAAGATCGTATATTTATTAATTTTTACGCGACTATAAAAATAATTAAAAATTATAAATCTCCTAGGTTAAAAACTAAATACGGTAAATATAAAGAATTATTTATAACCTACTTTCGCCGGTATTTATAATAAATTCGTTTATATATTCGGCGATATCCTTAAATAATAAAAGGACTAGCACCTACTCTTCCTCGTTTAAAGAAATAACTATAATAGAAGGAGGCGGGTAAAGGTTAAATAATATTATATAAATAGCTAAAAAAATAAAAGACTCTCGAGCGCCGAGTTATTAATAAAATTAAATAATAAGCCGAACTCTATTTATATAGGTAAAAATATTAATCGGATTAACTTTATTTATTATATAATATTATATATTAAAAACGGTATAGACTAAAGTATAATCTATACGGTTTAGGATATTTAGAAGAGCGGTATATATATAGGGCTAACGAGTATAAACGACCTCGATTTTAAAAATTTTATATCTTTAATTAAGGCCGACCTAGGTTATAATAATAAAAAAGACGCGATTATTTACGCCCGTTTTAATCTATTAAATATAGTTATCTCTAACGAATAGGAATAAAGAGTAGCGTTAATAAAAATATATATCTAAAGTATTAAGTATTTTTCTTTTAATATCCGAGAGTTATTAATTAAGTATTATATAATATATATAATAATAAACCCCCTCTTTAAAGGACCGAGACCTTTAACCGAAATTTAAATAATTTAGGCGGCGAGGCTCTCGATATATAACTAAGAAAATATTAAATTCAAATAAGAAAAAGGGTATTAATTATAATAATAAATTTAATAATTAAGGATAACCGGTTTCTTTAATATAAACCTCGAGAATTAATATTTATAACGTTTAATAAATATTAATTATATTCGATAAATTAGGATTAGACCCCTAGGGTCTAATCCTATTAAGTTTAATTTTTTAAAGATAAATAATTTCCCCCTTTTCCCCCGACCGCGTGAATTCTATTTTTATTAATAATTATTATCTTTTAATACCCTTCTTCCGCTTTATTTAATCCGATTAAAATAATATATAAATTCGTAATTTATACCTTAATAATATACTATTTAATAGGGTAAATTTACGATTTATAATTAAAAGATATTTAATATTAATCCGGTTATTTTTTAGAATTATTATAAAAATAACGCGTCCTATAAGGACTTATAACGGAATAATCGTTACTCTAACTCGGAATTAAAATATAATTATAACGATTCGGATTCTAGCGATAAAGAGAATAAATAGTCTAGAAATAACGAAAAATAAAACTATTTTAAAACTTTCCTAGATAATAAATATATAAAGATAAAAATAAATATCTCGGATTATATATAATCGAATTTGATTAACTTAACTATAGGTTAAAGTTATTATAGGTAAATTATCTTATAGAAAATTAAATAAAAAGAGGCTTTAACGGTAAAGTTAATCTATATTCTATAATTATTTAATATTTATAAAGATTAATATAAATATAATCTTTACCTTTAGAATAATACGAAATACTAGACGAAGGTAGAGTTTTATAAAATATATATTATTATTATTCTTAACTACGAGAAGTTTTAAAAACGATCGTTTTAATTAAATATATTTATAATTTAAATAAAGATAAAGAGCTTTAGCCGGATAATAACCCTTAATAAATTAATAATTAGATATAATATATATAGAAGGTCGTAATTAAAAACTTGGGGTTTAAAATCGGAATTAAGTCTAATAAAATCGATAATCGGCCTACTTTAACCGAAGTATAAAAAGTTAGATTTATTTAGGTAGATATTTTATATTAAAACTAACCTAATATATAATTATTTAATTTTTTTAAATAATAACGCGCTTATACCTTAATGATTATACGAACTATAATAATTACTATATATATATAGAATAGTTTATAATAAAACGTAATCTCCCTCGCCGCTAGATTATTATACCGCTAAACTTTTATATATCTCGATATAAGATATACTCTAGTTTAATAACGTAATTAACGAAAATATAAATTAATAATAAAAAAGATAAATAGGCGAACTCTATTCTAATAAAAATACTCGTTTATATAATATTTAAATTATCGAAGAATAGTTTTACTAACGAAGAGAATATAAGAAAATTCTTTAAACCCCTCCCCGATCTCTTAATTATATTTACCGTTATAATAATAATATATATTATCTCGGAGTATTTTATTAAAAAGTATAAGGTCGAGAAAGTTAAAAAGAAGAAAATTTAAAATAAATACTCGTATTCTTTTTTATTACTAATAAATATATTATAATTAGTTAACGAGAGTCTATATTAAACTAATAAAAAAGAATATAAAGAGTATAAATAAATCTTAATAATAAAAGGTATAAAATTTATATTCGTAGAGTACTATTAAAGAGGGTAAGGGATATTATTAAAAATATAAAAAGATTCGACTCTAATAATAATATAATTATAATAAACTTTAATAATCGTTAGATATATAATCTACCCTTCGTTAATAATTTAAATAATAATAAATAAATTAACCTTTTAGATAATAAACTTTAAAGTAATCTTTTTATATTAATTAATAATATAAAAGATATATAGGTTAATACGCGTAAAATAATAACTTTAAAATAAATAAATTAGGTATTTATAATTTATCTCTTTATAACCCGTATATCTTAATATCTTTAATCTTTACTACTACCCGAACGCCGGTATTAAGTTCTTAATATATAAATTTAATAAAGTATAATTATCTTAGACCTAATTAATTTATTATTTATAGTAGAATATCGCCCCCGACTCGCTTTTATTTTTACTACGGAATCTTAAATAAACCTCCGCTAGAATAAAAGAACCCGATAATAATACGAGGGCTAAAGTATAAAGCGGTTTATATAAAACTTTTAAACTTAAAGAGAAATATACTCTTAATATTATATAAAAAAAAATAGCTAGAAGATTAAATTACCTTTAAATTATAAAGATTTAAGGAATTCTAAACCGCCTTTATACCGGAAAAACCTAATCGGGTTTAATAAAAAAATAATAATATTAACTCGATTATATCGAGCGATAATAAGAATAAATATAAAATTTATATTAAATAATTAGGGAAGAGATTACGAGTAATAATAAAATTTAAAAAAAGTAAAATTAAAGAAGAATAAGAATAACGATATAATTTATATAAAGTTTAATAAATAGTAGTATATTAATTAGATAATATAATAAGGAAGTCGGAAAAAGATAAATAATAACTATATATCGAATAAAATTAATAATTATTTATAGAACTTTAATAGATATATATTTAATATTAAGCGCGTAAATTTATATAGTATTAATAATAGTAGCGGTAGCGGTAAGAGCGGCGATTTAGGTTATAGTAGAGAAGTTATTAAGAATTAATAAAGTAATAAAAACGAAGAAACTATTAAGGTCGATAAGGTTATAAATAATAATATAAATAAATAAGACGATAATATAAACTTATATATTTAATAAATATATTATCCTAATAACGATATATATATTTATTAAACACGATCTATTAATAGTAATTTACGCGTTTAATAAATATAATACTCCGACTACGATATAATCGCCCGATATAATTCGCGCGCATTCGTATTTAATATAATCGTATAAGATAGTAAATAATAATTATTAATAGGAAAAGGTTACTCTTAATAACTCTTAATAAAAGTAGGTATCAAAACGATCTCTAGGGCTAGTATATAAACTAAATAAATCTAAATATATTTTACGTATTTTTCGGTAGAATACTAGCTCCCCGCTTTACCGATATCTAGTATCGCCCCGTTTTTTATAACGAAGGGTTATCTACCTCGTTTAGGAATTAAATTATTATTATTATAAAACGCGGAAAATTCTTAACGGATAAAAAGAGAAATAAAATCTATTAATAAATTCGTCGAGAAGATAAATTAATTAAGATACTATTTATAGGAATAATTTAAGTAGTTTTAAATACTATAAATAAAGTAAGTAAATAAAATCCGCCGCCTAATATCGGAATTTAAAGAAGGGGATATAATAATATTTAATAATAAAAATATTAAAATAACCCGACCGAATAAGTCTTTAGATTTTAAAAATCTAGGTTTATTTAAAGTCGTTCGCGGAATTAATAATACGATATACGAATTAGATTTATTAAAATCGATAAATAACGTCTTCCCTATATTTTATTTATAACTTTTATATATAAATAAAAGTAACTCTCTTTTTAATTAGACCGAACTACTATTACCTTTAATATATATAAATAACGAGGGAAACGATTATAAAATAGAAAAAATTATCGACGTTAAAATAAATAAAAGAAGAAAGGACTCTTTAATAAAGAAGAAAGAATACCTCGTATATAAAATTAAATACCGAGGGTAGGATAATATACTAGAGTAGTAATTATATTAAGACGTAGCGGGTTACCCTAATTTAGTTACCGATTTTTATTATTAATATACGAATAAATCAAGGTCTTATATATTATTTAAGATACTAGGCGACTAGGAACTACTATTAACTTTACTACTATTAAATTAGCTTTATTATATTAAGATAAGAATATTTACTAGGATAAATACTATTATTAATAAACCTAATCTATTTAACTAAAGAGGCGGACTTACGTAATAATTATAGTACTATTATTTACGTCTTCAACGACGACTAAGAAGGGCTAGCGCCGATACTAGCGTATATATTTTTAGGAAATTATATAGTAGAATTAACTATAGAAACTCCCGTTTAAGAAGGGGGGTAATATTATAATTCTTATTTATATAACTATATATTTCTATATTACTAGGCCTAGTTAGGCTAGCGTACCTAGGCCCCGACCAAATATCTAATTTATAAATACTATTACTAGAATACTATAGTTAGAATTCTATTTAAACTACGGTTTTATATAATTATTATTAAATACTAAGTCCCTAATAATTTAAATCTTATTATTTTTATAAATTATAAAAATCTTCTTAACTTCACTATTATTAGATAATTAAATCGGAGATAAATTAAATAGTTAGAATTATTAAAGTAATATAATAGGAAAATTTATCTTCCTAAAATTTATTTTAAGGAAATTATTCGCGATTATTATAATAATTTAGTTTAAAGATACCCTAGAGTTATTAAAATTATAAAATTAATATATAGAGAATACGACGCGCCGGGACTACGGTCTTACGTCGAAGAATATATTAAAAAATATATCGAATACTAGTAGAATAAGTCTATAAGATATATTAAATATAGTTAAATTTAATTCGCTCTAATATTAAAAATACTATAGGCCGATATTATTATAAACTTTATTATTAAATTATTAAAATTAAAAGACCCTATTATATTAAAGGCCTTCGATTCTATAATAATAATTTATAATAAACTTAGTAAATATATAATAATAATATTAATTAAAGATATTTATAAAGTAGAATAAGTTACTTTTATATTATTTAATTAATTAATCCGGGATTATAGTATTCTAAAGTCGATTATTTTTAATAAAGATAAATAATTTACCTCTAATTATTAGAAAATATTAATTAATACTATTAGAACTAAATTACGAATATTAATTATATATTACCTATAGATTAATAGATAGACGAAACGAACGAACTAAATAATAAAGATATATTTACGATATTATATTAATAAGAAATAGAACGATTAAGTAAAGTTTTTATTTATAATTTAATTAATATTTAATAACGCGTAGTTTAATATTATAAAACTTATACTATTCTTCGTAAATTATAATAAATATACGAATATATTCTTAGAATTAAGATAAGGATTAAACGCGTAAAAAGTATTAATTTATATAATTAATATAAAAGCGTTATATAAGGAGATATAAATCTAAATCGAATTAACGAATACTCGAACGAAGATAAAGATCGATAAATATTAAAAAGAGTATCTTTAATTAAAAGAGAAAAATAAAATATATTTTATAAAGAGTAAGAGATTAAATAAAAAACTAGATTATATTAAAATCGGATTATTTTCGATTAAAAAACATCGGTAAATTTTAAAAGTAAATATTAGTATATTTTAAATATTATTAGCCCTATTAGAAAGCCGTCTACGGGTTTATATTAAAACTCTATATTAAATACCGACCCGAGATTTAGTAGGATTAATAAATTAGGGGTCCGGGTAGAGTCTTATTAATAAATAGTATTTACTATTAATAGGTTCAGTAACTCGATAAATCGTTGATAATTTAAATATTAGACAAATAGGCCCATTATATACCCTATAGTATGCGTATTTACATGCGTATTAGTATGCGCCATAGTATCCCTTCCACCGGCCGAAAGCGTGTTCGTTTACTTAGTATTGGCTTGGTATTAGCTTGGCATTGGCGCTAAAACAGTTCTAACTTTTTTTATCGTCTTACTCTAAAGTACTCTATGGCCCTGATATACTCTTCTTAACACCTTAAATTTTGGTAGAAATGAATCCCACAAAGCCCATAACCGTAGGAGAACTATAGACGCGCACCGGTAGAATTAGCCCCAGGATAGAGCTCAGTATACTTATTCGTATGATCGCGAAGAATAATAAGCGTAGAATCGTCGAAGAAGAGGCTGAAGATAGCGAACGGCGCGTTAGAAGGGACGTTATCAGGTAATAAACCATAGCCATAGGTAAATGGATTTATGATTTAAATAGGTTCGAAGGTAGGTAGGGGCCAGGGCTTGGGGGCCGGCTTCTTTGGGAGCCGTGTAGGCTTTGGATCTATAGGAACATAATCAATATCATTAGAAACACGCGCACGAGGCATAATTAAGTCGATATGAGTGGTATATAGAGTGGTTTATATATGAATGGGATAAATCGATTGATTTTGTTATATATTTAGGGGATCTACGGCTTCAGCCCTAAACTAACACGCTGCCGGTGGAAGGGATAGGCTATAGTATAGGCCATAGTATGCCCCATGGCATGCGCAATGGCGTGCGCAAAGGTATCCTGAATAGTATACGATATACGCCCCCCGCAGCAGCCCCTAAAACATCAGACGAAAGCCCCCCATGGCATGCGCAATCATGGTATGCGCCAAGGCATGCACCATAGCATGCGACATGCCATGGAATTCATGTGCGTATACTCCCCAGATATGCCTGGGTGACGCCCCCGCGAGAACTTTCGTTAAAACTTATTATTCCGGGCCCGGTAGGTCGCTAGCGTTAGTAGTTATCGCTAAGAGTCGCTATTATTAATAGCGTCGATTATAGAACTTTATTTATTTCAGCCCTATTATAGGGCTGAGTTATTATTAATATATTAATAATATATATAAATTAATAAAATTACTAATCCGGCTAAAATTAACTTAAAGTTATTAAATTTATTAAAAGTAATTTATTTAGACCTCTAATTTACTAAATTTATTAATAGGATACTAGTAGCTTTATCTATAAATTAAAGTTACTAGTAGTATTCTATTAATAACTTTTATTTAGAAAAGTTACTAATAGGACGTTACTAGCTCTATCCGCGCGGGCGGTAATTTAAATTTTAATAAAAGTTTTTAAAATTTATTAATAAAAGTAAAGAATTAATTAATTACGAATTAAATCTTTTAGCCGACGCTAAAATATATTTAATATTCTATATCTTTTTATTAAAGCTAGTAGACTCTTTAATATTTTTATAAAATACTTTTTATTTCTAGATTAAAAGAGAAATAGATTTCGAAGTAGAAAAGATTCTAGATTATAAAAATTAAAACTACCTTATTAAATAAAAGGGATATAGGAGAATATTTAAAAACTACTAACGAATCTAATTAATTATTAGGAGTTTTTAAAGAGGTTTCGGGGATTATAATATAAAAAAAACTAATCGAAGATCCCCGGCGAGAAGGATTTTAAAAATATATAATTATTAAAATAGAGAGTTTCGGTTATTATATATTCTATTTTACTAAATTTCTCGAGTTCTTTTAAATACTCTAACTTCTTTATATTTATAAGACTTTTATTAAATATCTTTAATTTATACTTCTTTAGGAATTTCTTTTATTAACGAAGTCTCTTTAACTTCGTATTCTTTTAACGAACGATATCGTTCGCCGCGGAGGCCGCTTCATTAATTATTATTTATATAATTTTAATTTTCTCTTCTTTATACTTTAAGCGCTTTAAAACCTTATCGATATTTAAAAAACTAATAATAGATTCTAAAAACTCGTATTTCTTTCCGGTCCTAATATACTCTCTATACTTTTTCGATAGAGAGGATAATTAATATTTAATTTAATATATCGCGTAGTATATATAAATTACTATAATTATAAAATCTTTAAAGACGATCTATTTTTATAAATTATTACGTTATTTTATTTAATAAAAAGATATAAGATTATCTTTAAAGATAAAGAAAGTTAAAAAAGAGGGGTAATATTACAATTAAGATTCTCTTTAAATCTTAACGGATTTAATATATTTAATAAACTAAGAGATTATTTACTACTCGACGTAATATATAAATTAATAAATAAATATACGTTTAACTATTTATCTACTTAATATAGGAATAAGCGAGTAAATAAATAAATAGCGTAGTTTTCTTTTTCTATATAAATTACGTATTTTCTAGTAGATAAAAACTTCGTATTTAACTTCCTTTAGAACTTTTAATTATAGATTTTAAATATAGATATTTATTAAACTATTAATTAAATTTATTAAATTTATCTAGTTATATTTAACTATTTATACGAAGTCTATTATTTATTAATTCTTAATACTCCTCTCTAAGAGAATTAACCTAGGTCTTATCGACGTTATATTAAAATATTAAACGGAGAGCTTTAATATATAAACCGATTCTATAACTCGCTAATATTTAATAGAGAGTACCGATTCTTTATTATAATATTATTTAATTTTCGGTAATTTATATATAATTATAAACTTTTATTATTTTTTATTATAAAGAGGATTAAATAACCTATTAATAATTTAGATTCTCGAATAAATTCTTTTTTAATATTCTCGTCGATATACCCGTAAAATACTCCGAGTTCTTTTTTTAATAAAGTGTAAATAAGTATAAATATCGGTTATTTATTTAATTCAAATTCGATTTTATAATTTTATAGTTAATATTTAAATACTACTCTTTTAATTATTTTCTTTTAAAAAGATATTTCTATTATTAATACTCTTTAGGAATATTAAGAAGTTCGTTTTTATTTTTAGAAATTTTAATTTATTCGCTTTATTAACCTTTTTAATTAATATATATCGAATTAGATCTTTATATAAAGTTATTCTTTTTCGAAGATAAAATATTATAGACTTCGACCGGAGTATAATTCGAATACTTATTTATAATTATTCTTTATAGGTATATAAATATTATATTAATAATATCTTTAATACGCGGAAATATGAATACTCTTTTCTTCGAATTAATTATTAAATTATATTTTTTTAATTAAAGTATCCCTAGAATAATATAATAAATAATTATTTTAATTATATCGAAGGTAATTTCCTTATAATAGTATTAAATAATAATTAATAGCGAGAATATTTCTTTATTTATTTATTTTATTAATAGTTTTAACCCGTCGATTAATTAAAACTCGTATTATTCTATTTTTTCTTAAATTAATAAACTAATTATTTAAATTATTATTCGAGATACGAAGTTATTAATTACTCTTAAATTTATTATTATAACAATTTTATATCCGTTAACTTTTATTAATATTCCTATATATATATTATATTGAATTAAATATAGATATTATTCTAAAGTTAATATATTAATTTCTTTATATTTCTCTTTAATATAAGAGACTAGTCTTTTCTCGACGAAGATAAAAATTCGTAATCCTCTTTAAACTCGAAATATCTTTCGTATCCTTCGATTAAATAATAATATTATTCGCTTTAATTATAGCTTTTTAATTCTTCGCTATAATTTATCTAGTTTCTTAATTATAATTATTAATCTTTATCGTAGCCCGGGAAAATCTAGTTTTCTTTTTTCTTAATTAAATACTATCAATAATTATCTCTAATATAATTAATTGATTAATTAATTTATATATTTACTCTAGTAAAATTACTTTACTAATAAAGAAGTTCCGCGAATACTCTTTTAATAGGGTTATTTGCGGCGCCTACTAACTATTAAAGAAACTTTATCGGTTAAAAACTCTAATTTATTAATAATTTATTTCCTCTTCTTACTAGTTAGTAGCCGATCATTATAATTTTTTTTTATTTTTATTATTCTTCCCTCCGTTTTTTTTATTAACTTTAGATTTTATTTATTTATTTTATAAACTTATAGGCCGCTTTATTATAAATTTATTAAATAGTCGATACCTACGGCCCTCCGACTAGCGGCTTTTTTCTTTTCTTCCTCTTCTTTATAAATTTAGGTATATCGCTAGGTCCTAGTAATAATTTAAATTATATTAACTATTCTTTAATAAAAAAGAATTAACCGAGTTATCCCGTTTTTATTATCTACCGCGCGGTTATATATATATTTTAGACCTATATTAATATCTTTTTAAAATCGTATATATTTATTTATTTTATTAGTTTTATTTTATCGCTAGCTAGTTCTAGGTAAAATAATAATATATATTTTATATTTTATTTTCTTTATCTATATTAATAACTAGCGCTATAAACTATTAATACTTTTATTCTATATAAAAATTTATTTAATCCGATTTTATTATATTTTAATTATATTATTATAGAGCTCTTAGTCTTTTTTAATTAATTATAGTAATTAAATTAATCCCCGAATAAATCTCTCTTTTAAGCCGGGTTAATAATTTATATAAAAATTATCCTTTCATAACTCTCCTATTTATTTAGTTATTATTAACGGGTTTAATTTTTTATCTTTTAGTCGATAACCTTAATATCTTAATATTCTTCGATATTTTCGATTAAATTTATTTAGTCTTTTCTCCTCCTTATAGTTATAAATACTTTATATTATTTTTTAAATTTTAGGGCGCGAAGTACCTAGGCTTTTGTTTCCGTTATTAGTATCGGAGGTATTTATCGTTATTTACCTCCTCTATACTAGAGTTTATTTTAAATCCTCGTATTTTTTATAAATATAACTAAATAGGTCCCTCGATTTATTTAATATTATATTACTAGGCGGTCTAATTAAAGGTCGATTAGCGCGATTATTAATTTAATTTTAAATATTAAAACTAGAGTAGTTTTAAATACTCTTAGGACCGTTCTAAAATAATTATTCTAGATAATTATTAATTTTTTCGTATATCCCTTTATAGCCTCCGTCGTTCTTTTAAATTAATACTATATCGGAGCCGTAAACATTAATATTAACTTAACTATTATATTATATATTATTCTATACTTCGCGAAGGTAGCGCTCTATATCGAATTAACTAAATACTTTATAGCGCGGCTTTAGTTAGTCGCTCATCGACGTTATTTAATTCTTTTATATAGTATTTTAAATATAGTTTAATTTATTTCTATACGTTATCTTTTATATAAGTAATAATAAAAGTCGTTTATTAATTAATTAATATAATACTCTCGTTAAAAGTAAAGAATAACTAAAGTTAAATAAATTAATTATTAAGTTTTTTACGTTCTCTATAATATTAATTTAAATAGGAGACTTTAATATAATCCCCGTCGTCTATAATATTATATCTTTTAATATTATTTTAGATATTTAAGACTAGGGCCTTTATTAATCCCAAAGTATTTATCCTAAAAGTATTTAAAATATTAAGACTCTCCGTTTAATATTTTAATATAATATCGATAAAATTTAAATTAATACTCTTAGAGAGGAGTATTAAGAATTAATAAATAATAGTCTTTATATAAATAATTAGATATAACTAGATAAGTTTAATAAACTTAATTAATAATTTAATAAATATCTATATTTAGAATTTATAATTTGAAAGTTTTAAGGAAAGTTAAATACGAAATTTTTATTTATTAAAAAATATACTATTTATATAATAGAAGGAAATTATATTAAGAGTAATATAATTACTTTATTTATTTAATAAATATAGTAAATAGTAAATTATTTACCCTATTTACTCTCTAATTATAGTAAACAGTTTTATTACTAGTATTTATTTTACTACCTCGCCGGGTAAACTTAATATTATTTAATATTCGTAATAATTATAATTTACTTTTAAATTAATACTTTAATATTTATTCTCTTTAGAAATTAATTTAGCGTTATTATTACTTCCGGCTTAAGAAGTAAAGTATACTTCTATTATTATAATATAAATATATTAAATATAATTGAAGTTAGTTATATAATTTAATATAATTCATATTTTTACTTTTAGTTTTATTAAAATAGTTACTACTAGTTAATAAAATTAATTAATATTTATTTTATAACTTAGTTAATAGAAGTATTAATTATTATTTATAGTAACGTAACTTACTTTATAGTAAAGTTTAAAATTATATAATAGTTAGTATTACTACTAACTAATTAACGAGTTAACTATTAAATTAAATATTAAATTAATCGGCGAGTTAAGTACTAAATACGCTTCGGATTGGCGTGGGGTGGGGTGGAGATCGAGGTATAATCCCTACCCCAGCCTGGCGTGGGGATCTATTGGCGTGGGGCCTGGGGTGGGGTGGGGTAGGGTGGGGTTTTACCAAGGGATCCCCACTGCGCCAAGACGGATTTCTAGTAATCATTGTAATAACCCTATGCGCGCACTCATGGCTACTACTGCCCCTATAGATATGCGCACTCATGGCTACTATTGCCCCTATAGATATGCGCACTCATGGCTGCTGCTGCCCCCATAGATATGCGCACTCATGGCTACTATTGCCCCCATAGATATGCGCACTCATGGCTGCTACTGCTGCTGCTGCCCCCATAGATATACGCACTCATGGCTACTACTGCTGCTGCTGCCCCCATAGATATACGCACTCATAGCTACTACTGCCCCCATAGATACGCGCACTTATAGAATAAACGCTCGGACCTAATAATTATTCAAGTCAATATTAAAATTAAGACTATTATCAGCCTAAAGTTAGATATAACCGAAAGTTTTATTAAAGACGTAGTTTAATTCGTTTATTTTAAAATTAAAGGGATATTTAAATAATGGTTTAGTTTTAAATCTAAAACTAACCCTTTTTAAATATTTACTAATACGTTTTAATATTAGTATTTTCCCTTAAACTTAATATTTTATTCTAAAGAATATTTCGATTTAAAATCGGTTAAAAGATAAAGAGTAAAGAATAATAATAAATATTAATTATAATAATCATTATAATAATCGTCTCTCTATAGTATAATCTATAATATATCTTATTATTAATCTATAATGGCTGCAGCAGCAGCCATGAGTGCGCATATCTATAGGGGCAACAGTAGCCATGAGTGCGCATATCTATGGGGGCAGCAGTAGCCATGAGTGCGCGCATCTATGGGGGCAGCAGCAGCCATGAGTGCGCATATCTATGGGGGCAGCAGCAGCCATGAGTGCGCATATCTATGGGGGCAGCAGCAGCCATGAGTGCGCATATCTATGGGGGCAGTAGTAGCCATGAGTGCGCATATCTATGGGGGCAGCAGCGTTATTAGAATGATTATTAGAAATCC